>Ga0247812_10000128_pt1 | contig 96247 bp, 103 predicted proteins | sample UWRJL149409B1_FD_178011 | JGI IMG/M metagenome (GOLD analysis project Ga0247812, IMG submission 178011) | Plant litter microbial communities from Arlington Agricultural Research Station in Wisconsin, United States - UWRJ-L149-409B-1 | ecosystem: Environmental > Terrestrial > Plant litter >... | reverse complement strand
CCAATTTATACTGACCTGTTTGGGAAGCTGCTGCATTGTGTATATAATCTACTTTTTTAATATAGTCTATATACATTGCACTTAGGGAAAAACTCCCATCTGTGTATAAACGTATTCCTGCTGAATAGTATTTAGCATTAATCTCTCTCCATTCAAAGGAAGACTCTGCAAAACTATCACCTTCCACTCTGTCATCATGTGTTACCTCATTTACATCAAGTAACTCTGTACATCTGCCTTTGTTCCCTAAAGAAGAGAGACTCAATGTGAACCAGTGGTCGTCAGGAAGAGCAACAGAGTAAGATTTATTATCACCGAACTCTGCTACATCTTGACGTTTATTTTCAACAACCAAAGGTCTTATATCTTGTATAGTCCTTTGATTTACTTCAACTCCCAACTGACTAGCAAATCTTGGTTGGGCTATAGTTTTGATTCGTATTCTTAATGCCTGATTAAGCTTCCAGTCAATTTCCTGAACCCTAAAGTTCCTGTACTTTTGACTATCTATCTTATTTAACTTCATCTTGAAGTCATAGTGCATATTTTGAATACTCATCTTTATCTTTAGTTAGTAGTAATCTTATCAAAAATAACCAACTTAATGTTTTGGTTATTAGGGTCTAAGAAGTACTTAACAGTATCATCAAAATCATAACCTAATTTCTCTCCCATATAAAGGACTGCGTTGCCCTCTTTGGTTAAGATGTTTTTACTTAATGCTTCTGTTACCTTAGCCCTGATATTCATCTCAGCTTTATCCATTTGATAGTATAAGATAAAGTCTCTTAAACCATCATCTGTATTAATAACAGCATCTAACTCAACATCAATGAAGTCTTGACTTCTACCTGATACTGATTTGGTGGACAGTAACCTCACCATGTTAACTTTTTCATCAAGAGACATACCCATAATAGCTTTAACAGCTTTATTACGATTTTGTACCTTGCTTGCTTTAGCACTAGTCTCCTCTTCTTCATCAAAGATATAGTGAGTAGCCTCTGGCCAATTACCATCTTCCCACTCTTTGAATGAATTAGCTACAAGCTTGTGTGCTTTATAGTTTTTAACCTTAACAAAGTCATGTGGTTTCTCTGTATTAAAGATTAACGTTGACAATGGTAAAGCTAATTTAGCAGGAACACTAGCCCAATATGGGTGTCCCTCTGTGTAGCTTACAGTATTAGATAGGTTTAACCCTAACTTCTTACCATACTCTTCAGCTTCTTCATCAGTTAAGCCTGTGGCATACACACCTTTTTCAGCATCAATTAGTACCTCAGTACTGTTTGGTCTTGCAAAGGCATCTTTACCTTCTTTATCATGCCACCTTTTATTAGGTAGCGGTTTAATAATAACTTGCATATTTTCTACTTTTCTACTTATTTACCTTAATATACAGTTAGTCTAAAGAAAGTGGATAGAATCAATCTACCCACTTACTAAACCTAACTTAACTTATACATGAATATAAAGAACTTAAATTAAGGGTGTACTACTACACCCTATAGTACTATATTAGTTACGTGCTAAGATTAACTCACCACAACGTGTAACATCTTCAATGTGTACACCTTTTTGGTCACCTACTACCATAGTGTAGTAATCACCTGTGTGAGACATCATTTCTTTGTTAACTGGACCGTAAGGTGTAGTTAAACCTGAAACGTAACCTAATTTGTAACCACCTTGTTTTTTCTTGAATCTGATGTTTGAACTAGCACCTTGACCTGAGAAATCTAAGAATGTGAAACGTTGTGACTCTACTGGGAAACCTGTGATTGGGTCAATCTCAAAGTTGATTTCCTTATCATCATAAGCAGGTAAGTGTACTAACTCTAAAGTAGAGCCATTAGACATACGATACTTAGTGAACTGGTAACCTGCTGTTAAAGCATTAGCATTGTATGGTGAACTACCTTTCTCAATGAAAGTATTATCAACCATAGTGATAAACCCTGATTTTTGTTGCCAAGCTTGAATTGCTCTGTGGAACTGAATCATACCATACTCACCTGTAAAGGCTTTGATTTGGCGTTGAGTGCCTGGGGCAATTCTGTTATAGAAGATGTCCATCAAGTACTCTTCAATCAAGGTAGCACTTAAGTGTGAGTAATAGTGAACGTGACTATCCTCTAACTGTTCGTGAATACCTGGACCTGATAAGATAGGTCTTCCGTTATCATCAAGTACAGTATCAGTTGAACGAGCATACCATTTAGCTCTCTCATCTTCTTTGTACCATTGTTGCCAATACTCTACCTCAGCATAGTTAACCCATGAACTGTGGTATTTACCTTTACTGTCAGGGATAGCTACCGCTAACACCTCATTGAACACATCACCAGTAACACCATACTCTTTACGGAAACGAGACATTCTGTTTCTCATTGAGATTGGCATACTGTACTGAGTTGAACCTGATTGGTGTCCCGCTTCTCCGTACATAGAGAATAACTTAGCCCATTGTTGACCTGCTGCTAAATACTTAACTTGTAAGAAAGCATTAGGGTCATCTGACATTAAACGTACTCTGTAAGCCCAACCATTACCATGTTTGAAACCTAACTCTTGAATACGTACTTGATTCTTCTTGTTAGAAGTACCTGGGGTTAGAACATCTCCCGGCAAAAACCAGTTCTCATCTAACTTAAGTAAGAACGTAGTCTTGAATTTACCTGGCTGTGGGCTAGGCTCAATGTTCTCCATACTCACTAAAGGTCTCGCGTTAGCACCACGTAAACTCCATTCCCATTCAGTACTTGTGATAGTCTCTTCTCTACCTTGTCCTGCTAGGATAGATGTCAAAGGATTCTCTGAATATTGTTGAGCAGTAAATACCTGAGTTACCTTAGGCTCGAATACTTGAGGTTTGATGATTAATGCCTTACCTAAGTGATTACGCTCTGTCATGTTAGCATGCCAAGGCATTCTCTTAGTAACTAGCTTATTTTCTACTTTCATCGTGTAAAAATTTTAAGTTGTTAATTGTTAATTATTTTGTTAGTCTTTAAAAGTTATCTGATAGATAAGTCTTCTTAATTGCTTTACTACCTGATTTGGATTCTCTACCTAAAGCAGCAACCTTAGATTGAACTGCCTTAACTGTATCAGTCTTAGCTTTCTTCACCACATCAGTTACATCCATATCATCAAGTAAGAATTTAGTTAAGACTAACAACTTTTTAGGGTCGTTGTAAGCTTCATTTAACTTAACCTGTAAAGGTGTAGCCATTTTATCACCTACCTTAACTGTAGCTTTAGTGATAGCACCTACTAGACTTTTCTTGTCTACTGCGCTAAACTTAAACTTTCCTACTTCTTCTACCTCATCCAAGGTAGTTTGTAAAGTACTAGAGAATAGTTTTTGTTTTTCTAATCTCTCTTTATTTCTATCTTCTAACTGTTTCTGCAAGTTAGCTTTAACTTGTTTATCATTAGCTAGAATCTTAGTATGCAATTTCTTTGCTGTGTCTTCGACTTTATCCTTAGTCTCTAACCATTCAATAGCTTCATTAGCTTCTTCCTCAGACTCACCCTCTACAGTCATTCTGTAGTGTTTGATAATCTTCTTTTGATTCTTTACATCATCTAAGTCGAAGTCCTCAGGGAAACTATTAGAAGATAAAGGTTTGTAAGCAGCTAAAAAGTCATGTGTTTTGCCACCACTCTTAACATACTTGATTAATGCCGCAGCATCATCATCACCTTTTAACTCCTCAATGATACCTTCAACAGCATCATTAATTCCTGCTTCAATCTCCTTATCATGTAATTCAAAGAAAGCCTCTTCATCTATTTCAGCATCTTCGGCAATCTCTTGTGTGAAGATTCCCTTCTCTTGTAAATCCTTAGCAAGACTTGTGAAGAATTTTTTGTCATCTTCTAGTACTGGACTAGCAGGTTTAATACCTTTAGGTTTAGGTGTGGTCTTCTTATCAACATCACCCTCCTCATTAACAACCTCTTCTTCTTCTTCAACTACTACTTCATTACCTTCTTCACCAAAGTTAATTACGTTATCATTAACCTCTTCTTCCTCTAAGTCCTCAAAGGGCTTCTCTACTTTAGTAGTAGTTAGTTTTGGTTTAGGTGTAGCACCTTCGACTATCTCCTCTTCTGCTATCTCTGCTGTCTCTACTTGAGACATAATATCTAAGGGGTTCTCGTCAGTTTGGTCCCAATCAAATCCATTAAACTGTTCTTCTGCTGTTCCTTCAGCATTTTCATTTAGTGCCATTGTTCTGTACAAATTTAAGTTTTAATATTAATTATATTCAAGTTCTAATCTTAAGTTATGAAAATAGTTTGTAATGCGCTATCCCGTAATTAAGCCGTTACAACCTTCTTACGCACCTCATTATTAGCTTTTTTCTCTGCTATTCTGTTACTTTCTTTGTCATTATCAACCTTTTGTTGGTCAATATTGAATTTAGCTATATCGGCTCTCTCTTTTCTACCTTGCTCTCTTCTCTGAATTTCAGCATCTAAACCTGCTTTATAGATTTCAAGAATATCAGGTGTACCATCGGCATCCATATCTTTATCCTCATTAAATCCAAGAGATAAGATAACTTGTTTTTGTAAGTCGATTTTACCTTTAGCTTCAATCTCGTCCATTCTAAACTGATGCTCTTTCTCCATGATTTCAAACTTAGCTGCTCTTTCAGCCTCAGCTTGTTGTTGTTGAGCAACTTGTGCTTGTTGTTGTTGTTGACCAAGAGTCTCAGCTTTCTTAGCAGTACCAACTTCTAATTTCTCTTCTGCTTCTTGAATAGATTCTGCTCTAATTACTTTAACAACATCTAATAAATCAATTTGACTAGTCTGCATTGCAGCATGTGCTAATTGCTCTACTACTTGTTTAGCTTGAGATGCCATTGTACTATCAGTAACAAAGATACCTAAAGTAGAGTTAGCTAATAAAGCTAGATTAGTAGCATTCAAATCTAACATAGCATTAGACATATCATCTAAAGCATAAGTTAACTTACGAGGTTTACCTGTACTATAAGCTACCTTAGCTAAATCTACTAAAGCTTGTAATACATTTTGTTTAACCGAATTATGTAATTGGAAGTAAGGCTCTAATATATCTGAAGACTGAGTAAGACTTTGTTGCACGTTTCTTACAGATTCATTGGCAGATACTTGTCCTTCTGCTGCTTTAGGGATTCCAACTGACTCACCACATCTTCTCTCAATATACTCAGCTATTTGAATATATTGATTAATATCAGAAGCTAAACTTAAGTCAATACTTTTAGCAATCATATTGACATCATGTTGCCCTCTTTTGTTTTTCTCTTCGTTAGGGTTAAAGTATAGTAGCTTATTAGCTTCTAAGTAATACTGGAACTTCTCTAGGTTAATATTAGCAGATGTAGGTATAGCATTAAGATTCATTGCAAGAATCTTACCTTTATCAGAAGCCATTAAAGCCTCAATTCTATACATGATAATATTATAGTAGTACTGATATACTTTCATCCTATCTACTAACGATGTAGCATTAGAGTTTAAGTCATCATAGTCAACACCAATAAAAGGTAACTTACATTCATGTAAAGTATCTAAGTCTCTGTGTTGACCTGGGACTGCACCCATACCTATATATATAGGTTCAGCACCTAAGCAGATTTTATATCCATGATGTACTTCAGGAATCCATTCATACTCTATAGATATATCACCCATAGCCTCATTGAACTTATAGTTCTCTGATACTAGCATAATATCAGGTTCCTCATTGTCATCATAGAAAGTAAGGAAACCTACTTTTCTTTCTGACTTCCATGCAGCATATAGTACTCTTATTGAATTATCTTCTGTTTGGTTTTCAGTGAAGTTAAATACTTTCTCGTCATTAACCCAAGCTTTCTCCATCCTATTTGCTGTACCTGTATCGCCAAATAGTTCATAGATGTCATCAACTTCTTTATCTGTTAATTCTTTCCTGAATTGTGTTATAACTTGAGATGGAGTAAGATGTAACTCTGTAACACCCCAATCACTGTCTTCGATTAAATCGTTATCAATAGTTTTACCATAATCAAAATATAAAGAGTTAATTACGTGTAACGTAGGTTCACCATTTATTATCCTAACGAGATAGACTTCTCTAGCTGATGCCATTGCATGCTTGAAGCCTTTAAGAAATTTATCTTTGATTTTCTCCTTTTGTCTTAGGTAGTTAAGGAGTTGATTACCTAAAGCCTCAGCAGGGTCTTGGTGTTCCCTCTTCATATAGTTCTTAACTTCAGGTGGAGTTAAAGCTGCGGTCTCTTCTTGTATTTGTTTTAAGATAGCTTGCTTCTCATCCTCAGACATATTAGGATTAATAGACTGTTGGTATTTGATTTCAGCTTGTTGTTGTAGTGGTGTCATGATATTACTCATAACAAAGTCTTGTAGTAGTCCAAACTCAGCTTGCTCCTTTCTAGTAGTAGCATCTTCGTTAACTGCAAGACAAGTCCAACCAAAAGGTCTCTTAGCTTCCATGCCAATAACCTTCTTGAACTTACCTGTGATAATATCCTTGTTTGACATATCAGCAGGCATCTCTCCTACGTTTTCACCAAACGGCTTACATACATAATCGAAATCAGATATGTTAATCTGATTGGCTAACAAATCATAATTGACTTGCATATTATGAAATTCGGATATACCATTTACATAGCTACCCCTAGAAAATGCTTGGGAATCCAAATCATCCAAGTGCTGTCTATAGTACTCATGGTTATTAGCCTCTTTCTGATTTTGAGTAACCCTTTGATTTTTATGTATCTTAGCCATCTAATTTAAACTTTATACAAAACTATTAAAATTATTTAATATTTATCTTAATGTTTAATTAATTCTTTCTGAACTGTTTCTCCATCATAGCTTGTAACTGTGCTGCCATACTATTAGGATTATCTGCATCGTCAGGTTTATCATAAACTTTCTCTAAATCCTCTTCTTCTATTTGGAACATTACTTGCATGAAAGCCATAACCCTATCAAAGTTACCTTTTCTGTTATAAAGTATTAACTCCTCAAGTAAACCTGGGCAGTTGATTGTCTCTAAGTTAAGTATACTATTACCATACTCATCTGTAGTTCTCTCTTCAAGTAACCACTGTTTGATATATTTCTCTCCTGCATCCTTAAGTTTATCAACCATGTGCATACCCCAAATCCTAGCTACTTTAGAATTTTGAATATTTGCACTAATAACCTCATCAGGTTGAGCAGCAAGTAAGTCTAACTTCTTACGACGTTTAAAGTAGTTAACAACATGAGTTACCTCATTCTCATGCATAATCTCAGCCTTGTATAACTCAGCTAATAACTCTGCTATTCTGTTAACATCATCGGGGTCTCTTGGTCTTCCTGTAAACTCAGCTACTATAGTATTGTAGTTAGACATAGAGTGTCTAGCTACAGATTTGTATACTATAATACTGGCTAGTGAAGAACCATTTACTTGTCTGTAAGGGTCATAACCTATCTTATATAGTCCCTTAGGTATCTCTGATATAGGTGCTTCGTATATAACAGTGGCACCTGCTAAGTTATTTGTCTTAGGTACATAATCCCATATAGGTTCTAACTCACCTTTAAGGTCAGGTCTCATAGATGCTTTACCCTTATCATCTCTGAATAAGTGTACTGCTTGACCTCTCTTAGTATGTAATCTTTCTCTGATTACTTTATTATAGTGATTTCTTAATTCTATAATTGGGAAATCATTATGTGATACAGTTAAGAAAGCTTCAGATGGTGACATCGGAAACTCTTGAACTCTACCTTGTAGTACATTACTACCTGCTGATTGTCTAAGGATTTTCTTACGTTCCTCTAATTCATCCTCAATAGCTTTGTCTACATCACTATTACCTTGTGCATCATAGTAGCCCTCAAAGTTCCAATAGAATGGATGGAAGAATCCACATACACTATTCTCAGCATTCTCATCCCATATATTAATGAATGGCATCAAGTTGTAAGCTATAGGATTATAGAACATCTTAGCAAAGTCTACTGTTCCTGATTGCATATCACCACCTGTACCAAAGATAATAATCTGTCCAGTAGCAAACTTACCTGCTCTTAAACCTGGGGCTGTTGCTTTATAACTTGCTTCAAGATTAGGGAATGCTCCTGCTTCCTCAAGTAATACATAGTAACTATCTTTACCCCTTGCAGCATCTTCATTATCCATAAAGGATAAAGCCATGATTTCAGACTTATATCCTTTCTCAATATCAACCCCACCTGCACTCTCTTTGTAAGATGCTTTTCTATGGTCAACTCTATCTACATATTCTCTACCCTTAGCCCAACCAGTCTCTTGGTTAAACCAGTTAAGATAATCTGATGCCATTTGCATTGTTCCTGTAGGGTACAAGAACTTTTTCTCATGCGCACCAATGATAGTTAATGACTTACGTTTTCTGTTGTAGGTGTTGGCACATATAGCACCATTCTTATAAGAATAACCTTTACGTCTAGCTTTACCTACACATAGGTTATGTCCACCTGTAAGATAATCAGGGTGGGGTTTTACTCTAAGCTTAAGTCTGTCTAAGGTTATTATCCTTGCAGCATGTAAGTCTTTTTCCTCTTTAATAACACCTTTCTCATCTACCGAGAACATCTCAGAGATTTCAGGTCTAGGCACTACACCAAATCTAGCTATCTTAAGTGACCAAAAGTAATCATAGTCACCATCCCAAAAGTCAGGGAATTTAGTCTCTTTCTCAGCTACATCTTCTGATATTTGTACAGCTACCTCAATCTTAGTAAAGTTAAGATAACAATAATGGTCTCCTGTAATCTCCCAGTTACCTACTCGATAACCTTTATCACATCTATCAAGTTGCATCTGCCAATAATGCAACCATGCAGGAGACCCATAAGGTTCTGAACAGTAGTAACCATTTGCATCATGATTAATTGCTTCTTCCCTAAAGACAGAGGTATTAAGCCATTTCCCTGTAGCAGCATCTCTGATTGTATCAACCTCATGTAAGCTAGGTGCTACTACATTAGTAACCCTAGCTACAGCCTCTTGTAATAAGTTATCTGCTACACCTACCATATACTATTGTTCAAAGAAGTTAATCTGTCTTGCGCCTTTAGTCTTAACAGTTGTAAATATCTCCTGATTAACTTTCTCTTTCATTGCTGCAAGCTTAGTTAGTAAGTTCTCAGCATCTATGATAGCACTAGTAATCTCCTTAGGTTTATATAAAGGCATATCCCTAGAGTTCACTTTATCCATATCTAGGTTATCAAAGAATGTTTGGAGTTTCTTAACTGCACCTACTACAGAGTTATAGAATCCTAAACTAGGTGATGCATTATAATAAAACTCATTATATACTTCTATACCTACCCTAACTAATTCATCAGGTGTCCAAGTCTCATATAAATCTTTGAACTTATTCTCATATATCTTCTGATGTCTAATTCCTCCTGCTACAGGATAACCAAAGAAGGGATTAGTATCTTTAGGTGATACCATAAACTCAATATACGCGAACTCCCTCATAGCCAAATCTTTCTGTCTATGAGAATCTCTTTGATATATATCTCCAAATGGAGTTACCATCAAAGCTTCTTCTGTGGGCTTGACAATCCTATTCTCAATATCTCCCGATAATTCAAATAATTTCATTAAGCTTCACTTGCGGCTATGATAGTTTTAGGAACTTGGCTTGCAGGGTATTCGTGTCTTACTACTCCTTTAGGTTGAGAACTTTTCCATATAGCCCTACGTACTCCAACTAGTGTAGTAGCAGTTTTCCATATAGGACAAACCTTATCAGATTGATTACCACCGAAGATTCTATGGACTTTATTACCTGCAACGTGACCTAACAAGTAAGCTACGTGTCCACCTATCTGTTGACCTTTACTATTATATCTAGCATAAATCATTGTATCTCCAACGCAAGCATCTTCTACTGCAATCTTTTTACCCCACTTTAACCACCATAGTGCGGATGCTACACTTGCTTCAAACTTAATCCATCCTGCCCTTAAAGCATTGATACCTTTAAACACTCCACACCAAGCTATATCATCATTAGGATACCATCCAAGTATACCTAACTCTTTAGCCCACTTCATAATATTTGGGTTATTATCTTTACCCTTAATTTCCATCTCACCATTATGAGATAAAGCTAATTGTAACTCTAAGGGTAATCCCTCTGCTGTCAATACCCACTGGTCTATAGTAGGTAAAGGTGTCTTCATTGTAATACTCATGTTATTAAAGTTTAGGTTTAATACTATCTATTATATTCTTATTGAGAAATAGATAAACTACAAATAAGGTTTTGCTACAAACAAAAAATACCATTGACTCTAAACCCAATGAAGCACCCTCATAATAATTTATGAAGTTCTTGCTCCCTGAAAGCAATACTATAACTATCATTAAGATGTTCTGTAGTATTATCTTCCTATTGAGTTTTAAATCAATGGTATCTTTCACATATATATGTGAAGTAAACTTACTTGTTAAGTTAGTTAGTATATAGTTTACAGCTTGATACACTAACACTACAACTGTTAGAACATCTAACAGAAGTACCACTAACCACAAAAGTTTAATTAAGTTCATCTTTCTTTACTTTTAATCTGCAATAAGTGCAGTAAAAGTAAGAACTTCTGATGAATCTTTTGTATTTACAATAATTTTTTTTACTGATTGGTAACTGAATCTCTTTGCTAACTTGAAATGCTCAGGTACAGGTGTTGGTGTATACACTATCTTTACAATAGTATTACCATCTTGCACACAATGTTCAGCTTCTGAACAACTACAAGTAGGTACTACAGTCTGTATGTCAAGTATACCTTTATGTATAAACTCTACCATTTGAGATCTCTTAGCCTTAAGATTACCTAAGTCTACTGATGTACTAACCCACATTCTTAGTCCTCCCCATACAAAGTATACTACCTTCACTGTCTTCTCTGAATAGGTCACCATCTTCCTTATAGTATCTCCAACTATAATTAGCATCAACGAACCATTTACAGTACTTATCCATGTTGGCAAAATTGTCCCACTCTTGCTTCGTCATCATTCTCGGATAGCAAGGTTTGTCACAGGCTTTATCAGCCATTTGCAAAGCAGTAGTTGAACATCCACAAATTACACATTGTCCATTTTCATAACATGCTTTATCCATAAACTTTATACGAAAGTCTATTTGTTCTCGGATATGTGTTCTAATCAAAAACTTAAACCACTTACTGTAATATAAGAAGTATCTCAAGTTACCAGTGATGTAAGCGATGACGTTGTTTAAACTAACTGTTGCTCTCATCTTGATTTTGATTATGGTGTTCTACAATTTTTTTCAACTTTTCATACTTCCTAGGTGTTATCCTATTCTGTTCTATGAGCCTATCAGCCGTAGGTTCTATGCTATCCAACACTCCACGTTTCACAATAAACATGCCAAGATACATGAACTTCACTATAGGTAGACTAGATTTTCGCATTTGATGACGTAAGAATGTCCAAGGTGTCTTACACATTAACTCTATCTGCTTAAATGGTATATTAGGGTACTCATCCTTGATGGTCTCATAATATTCTTTTATTAAGTTGTCTGTAGTTAATTGCATACTACTCCTCTGATTTGTGTACAGTCATTGGTACAGGTTTACCATCTTTGACATCTTGTCCGAATGGTTTAATCATATCAGGATTTTCTGCTATGATTTCTAATATACCTTTACCTATCTCACCATTTTCAACAGCCTTAACCTCTTCCATTAAATCCAAAGCATCTTTGCTTGGCTCAGGAAAAGCAATGTCATCTATACTTGCGTTTGGATTACTATCCAATTCTTCTCTTAAGGCTCTCTGTTTGTCTTGTGACATAGCTGCTAATACACCAGTCCTTTTCTTAGCTGATGAGATAGCTTCCATATCCTCGGCAACGAGTAATTTTGATAGCTGTAACACTTCTTCATACGGTCTTTCAAACAATAGCTTCTCATAGTCTATAAAAAGTATGTCGTTATCATCGTCATCCAACAATGTATACACAAAGGTACTATTTATTTTCATAACTCTATCAGCAGTAAAGTTATTTCTTATATTTTCTAGTATCAAAACCTTATTTCTTAGGTTAGCATACTCAACTGGTCTTCTTGATAAATCCATATTATTGTTGTCTATTAAGTTTAAAACTGTATTCTTGCTCTGTAGGGGAACACTGTAATGATGGGTGTACCTGTAGAGTATTGTTAATTGTGGTTATGAAATTCTTTTTCCTCAAGGCTTTCATATAGTTACCTAAGCCACCATCGGATAAGTTAAGTTCCTCCTTTACCATCTTTTTAGCAGTAGTACCAAATCTATCATTTGCAATATCTCCTTCCATTCCCATAAACATTGCTAACACTTCTATCTCTTTAGGTGTAAGCTTAACTGTATCAGGTATAAAAGCATTTAAGATATTCAAGTGCATTTCATAGTACTTGTTCTTAGGTAGTGTCTTTATCTGTGATAATACTCTCATTATACATCTAATTTTCTATTATTATTCATATCATCCATTAAAGCATCAAACACCTCTAAAGACTCTATGATATTATAAGTAACACTACGACTACCTAAATCTAATGTAACTGTTATGACCTCTTTAGTTTCTTGTATATTATATATTTCAAATGGGTCAATAAACAACTCCCATACAGCTACAGCATCAAGATAGAATCTAATCTTACCAGTAGTCTCAGGTCTTTGGTCCCAACTCTTATAATCTACATCACCTTTCTCTACATCTCTATCATAAAACCTATTAACAGTTTTACCTTCATATAAAGGTCTAGGCATGTTCATGATTTTAATACTGTTATTTTCGTTTTCTTCACTCATAGTTATTGTTCTAGTATTTCGTTTGCTAATTCAAGACCTTCCCTACCATCCCAAGAGTTATGTACTATAACTACTCCACCACCTTCTTGTGTTTGTACTGAAGGATTACATGCACAAGTATCTCCTTCAAAGGTATGTTCATGTATATCATTTATAGGGTATACATGAACTGGTTCATCATCTTTCTCGTATATCATAGCTTTACTACTTTATGTCCAACTGAAATATTATTAATATTAGTGTCTATTTCATAAAGCCACCCACTATAACTACCCTCACTCCACATTTGAGGCTTACTTAATATAACAATTACTTGCTCTTCAGTTTGTATTCTATCACCTACTTGAAAGTAATTTACATCAATTATCATATTACATAAACCTATGTTGTTAGCTTTACCTAAATATGTAGCTTGGATGTTGTCCCCTAAAGAAGAGGAATTACCCTGATTATCTTTAAATTTTATTTTACCGTAATCAGGATTGTTTGATGTTAATACTTCATCACTATTAGGTAACCTTGTACCTAATATACCATCCTTACTATAACACTCAGTTGGTGTTAGTGGGTACTGTATTAAATTTTCAAACTCCCTTTGCCATACTTTAGTATACTCTATCTCTTTCTTCTCAACCCAAGTCAAATCTCTAGGCTCAACTCTCTCAGCTATATACAAAGGATATTCATACCCAAACCAAGCTTTAAACTTCTCCCACCATGTAGGTCTATACATACCTACCACTTTAATTTGAGTTGGTAAATCCTTACCAAATATGTCATTACTCATCCAAGACTTAGCATCAAATCTTATTGTGAAAGATGTTCTACCTATGCCTGGGATATTGTCTTTATCTTGTTCCATAAAATTCTTGCTCTCTTTTATATGATTCCCAATCAAAGAAATACTTTACACCATTTACACTTAACAGTAATCTCCCTTTATGTAAACTCTCTGCCCACTGTGGTATAAGTATTCTCTTTTTAAGTTCCTCACCTACTTGTATATTATTATCCTCAATAAACCTAATAGTTTTGTGGTCCCAAGGATAAGGTAATATCGTACTTGTACACGTTGCTCCATTACTTAAAAAGTATGTAACCATTAAAGGTCTCTTACTAGCTAATATAGGTAGTCTAAACTTTTCCATCTTCTACTAATTCTAATTGACTTTCATCATACCAAGCTGTCTTACCTTTTATACCTGATAATGTATAACTTTTTTCAGAGTTATGATTTCTAGGTGAACCCCAATTATTCTTTTCAGATAAATCTGCATAAGAACCTTCTACCATACCTATTTGTCCCACTAACTCAGGGGCTAAGTCTATAACCTTAACAACATTCAGATTCTCGTCTTCTCTTTCCCATATACGATGACCATATTTAATCACTCTAACTCTATCACCTATATTAAACTTCTGCATGACTAAATAACTTTAAGTTCAGCTAACTGTTCTTTAGCTATCTTAACTTTATCCAATAAGATAGCATCATCACCCTTAGTCTTATCTAAAGTATTCTCTTCATCATTATAGAAGATGATTACTTTATAGTCCATATTCTCAGGCTTATGTACTAAGAATCTAATACTAGACCCTTTAGTAGTTTGTATTACCGTACCTTTATCATCACTTAGTGATGGTACTACTTTATTCTCAGTTTCGTTTAACTCTTTCTGTAAGTTTGTCATGATTATTTTTATTTAGTGTTTAACCTTGTTCATATCTTGTTGGTCCAAAAGCCTGTGTTACTTTCTCTATATCTGTTATTTGACCTCTTATTATCTTATCACCCTCTGCATACCCACTCTCCAAATAAGTCTTTAACTCATACATCCAATTACCTATACCATCTTCTACATTAACATAAAATACATCTAGTATAAATCCAAAAGTTGCTCCACAGTTTTCATACTGATGAACCATAAAAGTTAGACTATTGGGTGTTAAAGTAGACTTGTGATAGGGATAATGTATAGGTGTATACATATCAAATAACTCTTCTAAATACATCTTAACCTCAGGATTAGCTTCGATTAATTGTTGATGTGCTTGCAATTCCTTTTCTGTATAAGGTCTTGCTAATTGTACTCTTCTTGCTGACATATTAATTATCTTCTAGGTAAGGACTATCTTTAACTTCATTAATGAAATCCCAAAACTCATTTTCAAGTATGATTGGGTATTCACAATTAGTACCATGAACTACTAAGTTTAAACTATCTAAAACTGCAAGTATCATATACTCCTCTATAGTGAACTGCTCACCTGTTTTTAGATATTCTTTCTTCTTATAGATATTAGCTAATATATCTATAAAGCTTTTAATCTTTCTTTGACAGGGGCATATACCTAAATACTTGCATAGTCTATCACCTATCTTATGCCATTCTTCTAAATTTTCAATTCTTGCCATAATTAATTTTTCTTCTTAAACAAAGTTAAGATAAAAATTAAGAATACACTACAAATATTTATGAAGATTTTTTAAGAATTGCTATTAAATAAAGAAACCCTGTAAGCAGGAAGCTACAGGGTTTATTGGAAGAAATCAATTAAACGTTTGGGTAAACTGGCAAGTTTCGTTTAACAGCTTAAAAAGAGTCAATGAGTCAAAGGTAATAATTATTCTGAGGATTGCAAGTTAGTATTATCAATAAATTCTAGCTTACCTTGATGAGGATGTTCAGGTATATTAACCTTATCTCTTTCAGGTGGTGTAAGTATTCGAGATATAAGCTGTTCTAATATAGACCTTAGAGCAAAATCATAGTTCTGCCTATACATAATATTGTTAATTATAGTTTTCTCGTAGTCAATTCTATTAGGCATAAGATGCATTCTTCTGACCTCTATAGTAGTATCAATTTGAGTAGGTACTATGCTTATAGATAACTCAGCCTCTATAGCTATAAATAAGAGTTGTTCTAGTGATTTCATGTTAATTAAGTTAAGTTAATAAGAAGCCTATACTTGTTTAAGGTATAGGCTAATCCATCTTCCTCTAGGATTCGAACCTAGGACTACCTACTGATAGGTGAAACTCTCACGTGCTTATAGTATAGGTGTAGTATAAGATAAGCCTTTCCCAACTGAGTTAAGTCATGATGGGGAACAGGGTAAAGGTAGGTATTATGGAAGTGATAAAAAATTTTTTGGGAAAATTATTTTGGTGGGAAGTTTATGGGTTAGTGAGTGTCCTCCATTCAAACCCCCCACCAATTTTTGGATTTCGAACTCCCCCACCCTTGTAATCACATTCAAGTTTTTCTCGGCAGGAATATATAGATAATCTATTCAATCATGTTACCTTAATGACCTAGGTCAGGTGGTGCTTCACAACAACATGGTTAGCATAGCATAAGCTACTATGTATAGACTATCTATCATCATCCATCACACAGTGTCACTCAACAGTTCTACTATCTATCATTGTATCATTTGATACTTGCTAATACCGCATGTTATATCATGCTAATACCGCATCCCATAGGTGATATAGGGAATAAACAGCCTATGGATGTGTAGCCTAACCCCATACCTAGAGACGAAGGCCCTCTAGGTATAGGCTACACTAATACCAAAACCCCCACAAATGCTTGGAATAATCCACTAAACCCTAAATAACCCTTATCATGAAAAGATTACACCTTATTATCGCTATTGTTGCATTCATTGCACTATTATCATCTTGTTCTACTAAGTCTAAAACTAACTTAGTATACTACAAAGTATTGACTATTGACAATACCACAATGATGACTACCAACATTGAACCTAAAGTATTAGATAGTTTCCAATACTTAGTTGGTGACAGTGTGTTCATCAGCAAAATCAACCAAAGAATTGATAACTCATTTGACAGTACTAATACCATCAAGGCTATAGTTATAAAACAACTAGCTATTGACCCTGATACTGACAATGACTTATAACATAAGGGACAGGCTTCGGCTTGTCCTTATTTGTTGCATAACCATTACAATCAAAACCCCCACTAATTCTTGGCAATAGTGCCATAACCCTAAATACCTATTATTATGTTATTAGAATTAATTAAATCAACTTCATCAGTTAATGGCGGCTTCATTAACAAGTTACAGAGCAAAACATCTATGGCTACAGTCTTTGGCAATAAGGATAGTCAAATTACCTATTACATGAAGACTAAAGACCAAGTGCCTGTAGGTACTAAAGGTGATTTACCTTTGGAGATGTTTAATACCATTGATAGACCATACACTATTGATGACCCAAGTTCAGAGAATCATGGTGACACTATCATGTGTAAATGGTTGGAGTTGAAATCTCAAGACCAAATAGCTAAAGAAGCCGAAGCAGCAAGAGTTGCAGCATTAGCAGTTCAACCAGTTAATGCAGTTCAAGCACAAGTATTACCAGTAGCACAACCAGTTGTTGCAGCACCAGTAAACTAATCCTTAATACCACTAGGCTACATGTCTAGTGGTATTACATTATATTATTAGGTAGGAGAGCAATTTGCTACACTTAGCCTACTTTTGTCATGGGAATGTCATTTCCCTATACTTATTAAATACTTATATAAATAATCTAAATATAATTTGTATTTTTTTCTTGAATAAAGAAGATTTCTTTTGCTTCTTTTCTTTGTTGAGTTTGTCAGTTTTATAATTTGATACTATGGTGGTAGGGTAATTGAGGTTAAGTTGAGACCTTGTGTGACCCCCATAGAAGTTACTTATTGGTTACTTAGGAGTTATTAAGTATTGAGTATTGTCTCCTAAGAAATGGAGTAATACCGATGCTTAATTATAGTACTCACGCTCCCTTCCCTCAAAACCCCCACTAATCTTTGGATAATCTCATTACTCTGCAATCTCATTGAATAATCAGTGACATAGTAATACTATCCTAACCCTTAGATAGAATATAGTGATATTGGTAGTAATAGAGAGCGGCTATTAATACTCACTATGTTCTTAGGGTAAAACATATATCTAATACTAATACCGATGGAAAATAAATATGAAATATGGTTTAGATTACTTAAGCCAATAGGTATCTACAAGGTAGGTCACCTATTTGATTGTTTTGGGGGATTAGTGTCAGGTGTTAATGGTATAAGCTTTACTGATGAAGACTATTTTAAAATAGTTAAGAGAAAAGTATAAGTTAATGAGAGTATGGAAGGGAGAAACAAACCCCACTATATCTCACTAATACCACAGTCACACAAAACCCCTAAATTCACAGCATCCTAATACACTAAACCGTAATCACTAATACTCTACACCTATGGAAAATCAACCATTAACAGAACAATTACTGTTGCAGTATGGCTTCATAAAACTACCACCAAGAGAGGGTAAAACTAATGCCTACTTTTATAAATATAGAACTAGAGGGATAGAAATATTCTATTCTACATTCAGTAAGATGTTTATATTCAGTTGGTCAGAGTCAAACCCAAGAGATTATAATGTATCAATAGGTACTACATTTCAATTAAGAGATTTAATACTCACACTACTAAGAGTAGACATTAATCAATAAGACCATGAAAACATCAGTTAAAAAACTCACTAAAATAGCCAAAGATGCAATGAACCCTAATACATTTAGTGGTACACAGATAGCTTATGATGCTGCAACTGGTGCTTCATTGTATATGCATTTATTAGTTATAGATGACAGACATCAAGCTAGCTACTATATATATACTAATCTAACAGATGTTACATGGATTACAGATATTAAGCTACTTAGTGAAGCAGTTAAAATATATAATAGTTACTGTTATAAATCATAATACCATGAAAAAGATATTTTTACAAACATTTGAAGCATATAGTCTAACCATATTAGCAGGAGATATTCAAGTATTTGTCACTAACAATGACTTTACAATAGTTAATATTAGTCACTCACATTATAAGGCTGATGAGGGTTGTATAATAAGTACAGCTATACTAATGTATACAGGATAACATTATAAATCTTAAGACTATGGCAGAACAAGCAATTTCACTACAGAACTATGCATCAACACATAGTATGTATAACCTATTAGATGTTATTAGTGCAGATATTAAACGTTTTAGTACTCAGAACTATAAAGCAATATCTATTAGTCATACTATATACATAAACAATGATAGACATTTAGTGTATTCAGCTGTTGTTATGTATGAGTTAATACCAACACCACATAGATATAATCAAGCACCATAATACTATATAAAAACAAGTCCACATTAAACAATCACTAGCAAGTAGCCTAAAGCAAACCTAGTTAACACCTCAGATGAGAGGAGGAATGGAGAGAGTGAAATGCTCTACAGGACTAACTATTAATTAACCCTTTAAATTAACCTCACATGAAACTTAAATTCATTTACTTTATACCTTTCTACGGATTATGGGTATACTTAGCTTCATACTATAAAGTATATTATCTAGCTAAAGAATACAATGGTGATACACGTAAGTTTGAGAAACAACTTAAGCTTTTAGAGGCATATCATTTTCTATGGTTACACATAATATTATACTTTATATCTACTTTGATTATAATACAAATATTAAAGACACCATGACCTCAGACTTACAACTAAATGCAATAGCCCTACATCTTAGAGATATAGACTATTGCGTAACTTTAGCTAAAGTATCAGGTCAAGTTGATAAGATTATGTATCATACTAAAGCTATTAAGTTATTACTTGAGTATTATGATGGCAGTAAAGCTAGAGAATACTTTGAGTTTGTTAAAGCACATGGTTTAACTAATCACATATCTAATCAGTAATGTCCAGAGTATTAACAATAGCTGTCAATGGTCTAGGACTAAATGATACAGCAGACTTACTTGAACTACTTTATAAACACCAAGTAGGCTATCAACTAGTAACACTTGATATGGATAAGGATGATGTTAGTAAGTTTACCTTAATAGAAGATGAACCATCTCTAAATATACATAAGCCTATATTAATATTAGGTGATTATACACCAAGAAGTCTAGGTTATGATATTAATGAGACAGTTAAGGAGAGACTTGATGATGATGTTATCAATATGAAGATAGCTGATTATGATAAGTTTTATAGTAGAAACTTTAATCCTAAACCTCATAGTGAGTTTTCATCAAGAGAAATGAGAGCAAGACAACAAAGACATTTTAAGAAATAACAATATAACAGGGTATCATGCTAGACATAGTTGAGCGATAGTCATTCAAGGGGAAAATTAATGAAAGTGACTACGAGAGATAGAGATGTCTATCGAGGTTATACTTATAATAGTCTATGTATAGTAATTATATGCGAACACTATAAAGTTAACCGATGTTTAAAAAGCTACCCCATGATACTCCGTTATATTAAACACATAAACAATGGCAAAACTATTTGTAAACCTAGCAGCCAAGTCAGCAAGACTTAAAAGAATACAAGACTTTACTGTAGAAGAAATCAAACTTAAACAAGAGGATGGTCATTCAATAGTAACAGTAATGATAGTAACAGGTGAGTTTGAAGATGCTAAGGATGCTCGTGAAATAGCTAATAACATTTGCTTAGAGTATGGTCTTTCATTAATAGATAAGCCTGATAAAACTATAGGTGAGTTTGTATTTAAAATACCAACACAAATTGAAAACTTAAGAACACAAGAATAATGCCACTAAGAGACTTAATACAGAAGAGTATAACAGAATACCCTTATGAGGGTACAGATGTTGACATAGAAGGAATAGAGTCTACAATTGAAAACTTACTTAAAGGTATGGTTACATATAGTCATAAATTTACTAAGACTAATAATGGCTATATGTTAGGTAAAGTTTATCATAGTAAGGATGATATTGTAAGAATGTTTATTAATCAAATCAAATAACCAATAACAAGTAACTACATGAAAACTTTAATCACATTAATGCTCTTGGTACTAGGTACTATGACATTACACGCACAAACAGGTGTAGACAAAGATGGTAATTTCTATCAGACATCTAAATCTAAAACACCACCTAAGTCAACAAACAAGACTTATACCAATAGTAAAGGTGACAAATACCCTGTATTTGAAACTGGTACTGGTAAGATGTTCATTAACATGAAATCTAAAAAGAGTGGTAAAGAGTATCGTAAGTATTTAGAGTTTGATAAACCTAAGAACTAATGAATACAGCACTTAAAATAGTGGAGTCTGATACAGTTGTATTAGACCCACTTAGAGAGATAACGAAAGAAGAGCGTGAGCCATATTATATCAGAGAAAGATTTCTAGGTACTATGACTTATATGTTCAAAGAGTTAGCTTTGCGTATACCTGAACTTAAACCTTTAGTACACAATCAAAAACGTGAAGGTATTAATAAAGGTCAATGGGGTTTCTATGGTGTATATGTTCAAACTGTAACTACATTAGCTATATTAATGACCAGACTTAATTTAAAGTCTATAGTTGATTTAGGTAGTGGTCCAGGGTTTGTAATGTATGGTATCAAATACATGGTTGATAAAGCTAATGTATTAGGCTTTGAAATAGAGAAAGAGTTAATTAATCACAGTGTCTTAGGTTTCGGTAATATTAAATATCAAGATATACTTAAAGTAACTAAGAAACAGTTAGCTGATAGAGATTGTATATTCTTCTATGAACCATTCTATGATAGAGGCTTAGCTAAACAGTTTGCTCAAAGGTTAAACAAAGTATGTACCAGTGGGCAATATATCTTTTATGCTCAAGCAGGTAGTATTGGTAGCGAGATGCAACTAACTAAGAGAATCAAATTAGTTGGTGGATGTTCAGAATTACAAATCTATAAAGTAGACTAACATGAAAGATTTAATCGTTTGTGGTACAGGTCATAGACCTAATAAGCTTGGTGGTTATACACATGAAGCTGAAGCTATGTTACATACTTTAGCAAATTGGTGGTTATCAGCTAATAGACCTAAAGAAGTAATAACAGGTATGGCACTAGGTTGGGACACAGCATTAGCTATATCCAGTTATAATCTAGGTATACCATATACAGCAGCAATACCTTTTAGAGGTCAAGAGGAAATGTGGCCTCAGAAATCACAGGATAAGTACAACTTACTTTTAAGTAAGGCTAAAGATATAGTTATAGTATGTGAGGGAGGGTATAGTTCACAAAAAATGCAATTACGTAATATTTGGATGGTAGATAACTCACAAGGCATACTAGCTTTATGGGATGGTACTAGTGGAGGTACACATAATTGTGTCAAATACGCTAAAACAACTAAAAAACCAATTTACAATATATGGGAGCATTATTTAAGTCTCCTTCAAGATAATCGCAAGTAATAGTCCAGTAATTAACAGTTTAACCAATAGGAGGTTATCAATTATGTGAAGTAACACAAGCAACCAGTAGTGGCAAATGAGTAAAATTCTCCCGCTACTGGTTTAACTACACTCAACTAGCAAGAGTATAACAATCTCCTGATGAGGGCTAGACGAAATATAAATATCGAGAGCGTTAATTTAGATGACTAGTGCAGGGAGTAATCCTTGTGCTAGTTTTTATTAAACCAAAAACACTAATTTTACAACTATGAAGAAAATATACACAATCTTAGTGCTAACTGTATGTTATGTACTAATGTCTTTCACGGGGTGCAAGAAGCAAGAAGACAATAGCAAAGACATCTTATTCCAAGATGTATTAGTTGTTAAGTACCCTATCCTTGAGGTTAACAAAATCTCGGATAAACGTTTATTAGTTAGCTATCAATTAAAAGATGGTAAGACTGATACATTTGATAATTTAACACCTGACTTGTATATCTTAGAGATGAGAGAACAAGTATACTTACCAATACCACCAACTATTACTATTACATACGATTATAAAGAATATCGTGATGGTAGTTATAGCATGGAATATAAAGAAGGTGTTAAGTATGTTATCATACTACCAAAGAATTACCCAATGCATTAAATTAACTCTTATAAAGGTAATAATACTTTGCGACATAAGAACGGAATATACTCTTGAGACAATTAAAGTAAGTATCATTTACTATATAAATCGAAAACCTGCGTGTTATTCGTTTTAGTTATAGATAATATAGTGATAGTATAGTATCTAGTCATATAAGGGAAAGCTGAAGTATTGTAATAGATGAAAAATAGGTGTTATTTCAATATAAGTTGAACGAAATAAAGAGAGTTAATTTAATAAATCTATATCAAATGTCAAATAAAAAGCAAGCAGTTGTAGCTATCATAGGTGATGGCGTAACAAAAATCCTTGTACTAGAGAAACTTGATGGTAGCTACTGTTTACCTGATGGTATGTTTAAACAAGGTGAGGACGATACTATAGTAGATGCATTACAAAGAGTAGTAGATGAAACTACAGGATTAACTCTACTTAATGCTAAGTATTTGTCAACAGTGAGTATTGATGCTGCTGATATTCTTTATTACAAAGTATTAGTAAACCCAGGTGAAGATATTACTTTAGACTTAACTAGACACAAGTCATTTAGATTTATGTCAATGGAAGAGATTAAAGCAGATGAACCTAAGTTTACTGAAAGAACTATCAGAATCATTATTAAACACTTCTACTAACAACTTAAGTAACACATGATACCCAGTACAGAGAAAGTATTTATACCTAATGTCGTACAACGCCTATACACTCTGAGTTAGTGGCTAGCTAAGGATAGGAATTGGAAGTGTGTTACTTATTTTAAATCAAAACTAATTATAACTACAATATGAACTCAATCATTTTTGAGCGAAGTAACTCTAAGAGAGGGTATATCGCTACAGTCATCAAAGGCACTGAAGTTAGTGCTTCTAAAGTAATTGCTAGATATGTACAGAGAAGAGGTATCGAATTACTCGGTATCGTAGTACCTAAACAAGAAGCAGTCAATACTAATGCATAAATACTGGATAGTATTATAATGCATAGTATTAGAAAGGTAAACAAACTAAAGATATACTGAAACTATCTTTATCTTATAGTGTAGCATGAAGCTGCATTTGGGTTATGTATTTTTGCATCGAGTACACACATTTATTACCTTTTATGTGTGTATTTATTTTAAACTAAATCAAGTGGAAATATTATTTAAACTGGTACACCTAACAATAGTGATAGCACTATGGCTGATGTTCTTACAGATAACTATAAGTAACATTAAACCTAACATAACAATGTTTAATAGGTTTGGCTTAGTATTATTCATAGCAGTGGTGACCGCAAGCTATGTAATCCTGTGGATATAAAAGAATTAACACATCATGAGTTAAGTTGCAACCAACTTATCTTATTACTAGAATCGTACAGAGGTACGCAACTAGATGCTCAAGTAATGGGCACAACAAAAGAAGATATTACAAGACTCTTAGCATTAGGCTTAATTAGCACTAGTGGTAGAGAAGATGGAACCATAATCATGGGTTCTATTAAAGTAACGGACTTAGGTCATACCTATATTAATAGGTTATTGGCTATCTCCCCTAAGGAAGAGGAATCATGCGAAAACCATGCTGAATTATCAATTCATGCAGCATCATATCCATCACACTTCCGATAAGAACTAAGGGCTAACAATAAATTGTTTAATCATATTTAAGTTTTTTAACTGGAACTAGTTAGCCCTTATTAACACGATAATCAGTGGTAGTTACCGATTATGTTTTGGTTTATAGCGTATAGGGGAGTAGTTGCCCCTATACTTTTTCCACACATAAGTAACACATCTATATACTTACCATACACAATTAGTCTAATTGTACAAGTTTTCCTGAGTATGGCAGGAGAGGAACACGAATAACTATTTACTTGTATTACCAAGCCCAAGTTAGTTCTTGGGCTTACTTTATAAACCTAACATGGATAAACTACAAAGAACTAATAGTGAGATACAAGGTATCGGGACTATATTATCAAAACCAAGGACTAAAGAAGATGCATTCAAAGATATTCTACAAATGAATATTAGTAGTGCTAGGACAAAAGAGTCTAAAGAGGCTTTAGTACTAATTCAATATTACTATAATAAGATATACGGATAATGCAGAAAATATTAATCAGTCAACCTAAAGATACTATATCTGTAGATGATATATGTTGTGCTGCTATAGTAGCATATAAATCTAAAGATGGTAAGAACTATTGTATACTTAAGAAGTTAACTAAAGGTACTAGAGAGAACCTTTATAAAGAGTCTTGGGGATTCATACCTATATCAGGTGGTGATGATACAGCTAGGTATATATCAGGTAGTTGGAGAGAGTCTATTAACTTAGTTAATGGTAATAGGACTTTATTCTACTTTGAGAGTGGTACAAAGCTAATTGATGCCATTTACCATAAAAAGTTTTAAATACAAAAATCTTTATCTATAATTGTACAATGAAAACGTTGTTTAACAAATTCGCAGTAGGGTTGCTTGGAGCAATCTTATTAGTGACGTTAAGCTTTGCATCTTATGGGCGAGTCTCCTACGATAGCAAGAGTTTATCGAAAATCTCAGTTGAGAAATCTTATATTTTGTTGGTAGCTGATGCTTCAGTTGCGAAATCCGCCTTAACCTTACAGAAAGACCTTAGCCCGTTGTTTGACGTACCCGTCACGCATGAGTACAGCTTTAGTGGCACTGTAATGTATATTTCAAAGAACGATGCCAAATACGATAATACATATATCAATGGTATTCTCAATGAACGGAGACGACAGAAGTCCAGTACAGTCATATTAACATAAGAAGATAACATCCGCGGCACTTATGGTGCAACACATACCTAAAACCCTCTAACTAACAATTAGAGGGTTTTGTTATTACCAAAACAACTAACTACACAGTAAAAACACTAGACAGTCAATGTAGCATACACCTTAAGAGAACTCTTATATAAAAGTTGTGTGAGTGATGAACCACTGAACAGGTCGTTAAGCTTACTTATAGGTATAAGGGCTAATTCCTTATAGTCATCCCCATAAGTATTTCTGTCTACAACTGGTGCAGCGGTTTAGAGACCACACCAGTTTTTAAAATATTAAGTATAGCATCAAGTAGTAAAAGACCTTTCGTGAGGAAATAGACTACGCTATACTTAACCCCATACTTTCATAGGTATATTTTAGGGTTTAGCCTGATGGCAGAGGTGCTGTCAGGCTTTTTAATTAGGATTTATTCAAATCAATTATATATTTCATTCACAATTAAAATTTAAAATCATGGAAGCTAACACTTCAAACACAGTTCAAAACGGAGCAGCAGTAGTAGCTATTGCACAAGGTTCAGCAGTTAAACCAGTAATTACTAAATCAGCTTTGATAGGTAATGCTGAAAAAGGTCTTTATGTATTCAATGAAGAATATCAGAAAGAAGGTACGCTAACATTAGAGGTACGTCAAGCTATTAATTCAACTTCAGCATATCCAAGTGCAAGAGTTGGTAGTAACTTAAGTGACTCATTGTTTGCACCAAGTGATTTTGGCTTTGAAGAGCAAGTATTTACTTCAACAGAGCAAAGAGTAGCTTGGATTGAAGTACCTGCAAGTTTAACTTATGAGCAAGCTATAGCACGTTTAGCCGCAGCACCAAATGCTTGTTTGTACAAGTACTTGAGTAATCGTCCAATTTTAGATGAAAATCAAATCTATGCTATCAGTGCAGGTTTGACTACTAAAACAATGGATGATTACGCTAATCAACAAGTTGTAAGATATAGTGCAACCCACGAAAAAGCGGGTCAGATTATCTTAGATAGGCATGGCAAACCTCAGTATCGTCGTGTATTATTTTCAGGCAAAGGTTCTGAAGATATTGATGACAGAAATGCTGATATGGCTAATACCTACACCACTCCTGAAATCACTGCTGAATTGGCAGGTGTGCAGGGTGTAGCAACAGTTGTAACTGGTCAAACACTTTAGTAATTCGAATAAACAGTAGGTCGTAAGGCTTGCTGTTTATTTTTCTTTTACCTGTTATACCTTACAAATGGAAAACACAATATTTCAAATACAGGTTATACTAGATAGTAGATACAGGGTTATAGTCGAGGAGAAGATAATCATAGGTAGAGTCAATGATGTAATAACTGTATATATGGTAGGTGATTTACCTATGCAAATATTACCTGAAAAGATAGGAAAACTATTTAGTGTAGAGTTGATACCTAGTACACAGATGGAGAGACTATACTTTCATGGTTGGACTTACAAAGCAGGTAAAGATTACATGATTGCTAGTGCAATGGAGAGAGTAGACACAATAATTGAATTAAGTAAGAAAAGGATAGCTATGTTGGAAGAAGTAGCTAATTCAGATGTTATATTTTTAGACAAAGACCAATGAGCAACACATTAAGACCATCTCAGCAAATAGCCCACGATGAAATCTGTAATTATATTGCCTTAGGAGAGAAGAGAATAGTTCTCCAAGGTTCAGCAGGTACAGGTAAAACTTACTTAGTTGATGAATTGATTACAAGTTTAAAGAGTGGAGCATTATATAGTTGGGGTGTCATATATGTATGCGCTCCAACAGGTAAAGCTTTAAATGTCGTAAGACAAAAGATTACACCTAGAAGTTATGTAGAGTTTAGAACGATACATTCAGGTTTAAAGTTAAAACAAAAGAAGAATTATCATACAGGTGAGATTACATTTGAACTTGATAAGTATGTTAATCCTAAAGACCCACCATTAAAGAATGCTCAAATAGTAATACTTGATGAGTCTTCAATGGTAGGCTCTAACTTGATGTTTGGTAAAGGTAAGATTGAAGAATATCCTGATATAGTATTTATATTTGTAGGAGACTTCAAGCAATTACCACCAATAGGAGAAGACATTTCACCTATATTTACTCAAGGTTTTGCAACAGTTGAGATTACAGAACCAATTAGGCAATCAGTTGGTAGTCCTATCTTAGATTTGAGTTATAACTTAAATCTACTTAAGAGTAGAGTTAATAATATTAACGAAAATCAAGAGGGATATTTTTTCGAAACTAATAGACCAAGGATTATTGAAAAATTGGCTGAAATTAATGGCACAGACCAACTAAAATATCTTTCTTGGACAAATGATGCCGCTGATGCCATAAATCTTGCTGTACGTCGTAAAATTTATGGTGACCCACGTAAGATAGAATTGGGAGAATCTCTTATCTTTGACGAACCTTATTTTGGACTGGCAGAAAATTACACAACATCTCAAGAAATCTTAGTTGAATCATTAACAACAGAGACTAGAAGACTTAGAGTACCTAATGAGTATACTACCATCACATACAAGAATGGTGGAGTACCTGAAATCAAAGAGAAGTATGCAGAAGACAAGATTACTGTTATACCTACGTATGATATTATGACTGTCAAGCTATATTTTGTTAACAATGATTTCCATGTACTACATGAAGACTCAGAAGCCGAGGTTAAATCTGTATGTACAGCTATGAAAGCTAAGTGTGATATGAAATTACAATCATACCCAGGTTACTATTGGTTTGTTGAGAGGTCAGCATTTGCTCAGATGAAGTATAATCATGCTTTAACAGTACATAAGTCTCAAGGTAGTACATTTGAAACTGTAATAGTTGATGTACCTAACATAGGTTTTAATAAAAAGAAACCTAAAGAGATGGAAGCAATGTATTATACAGCTATTACTAGAGCATCTAAGTTGGTAGCATTATTTAGTTAGTATGGCAAAGTTTAAATTACCAAGGGTAAAGCAATGTGAAGGTTGTCCTTGGAAAAAATCAGTAGACATAAATACTATACCTAATGGTTATGACTATGAAGCACATGATAAACTATTAGTATTAACAAAGCCAAATGATATATCTAACTTAGATAAACAACAAGCTGTAATGGCTTGTCATCATTCAAATGATAATGATAATATGTTTTGTATAGGCTACCTATATAATCAGTTAGGTATTGGTAATAACATCGCTCTTAGGATTAAGATGATGAGTTGTGAAAATGTCAAATACATTAAAGTAGAAGGAGAACAACATGAGCAATTTTCAGACCTTGTCCCTAAGACAATTTAGAATAACAGCAAGCACTGGTGAGTTCACTGATGTTGAGGCTAGAGATGTCATGGATGCTCTAGTTAGTTTTAAAGGTAATTACCGAGTAATCATTTCAATAACCGAATTATGACAAAAGGAGTAACAATATTATATTACCTATGGTTAATAGTGGGTGGTCTAGTGTATCATTATAGTGATAAAGGACAAAAGATTGAAAACTTGATAATATTACTACTTATGGCTATACTACATATATTATGTGTAATAGCTTCAGAGGTAGAGAAGTCTAACAAACAAAAACAAGTATAATGAAGTACCCATTACTTAACTATTATCCTAGGCAAGGAGTAGAGTGTAAGTTCTATCTAGTTGATGGGACTGACTTTATAGGTTACTATGATAGTGGTGGAGCAACATTAAATCCTATTATCATTAGGGACACAACAAACAACAAAGACTACAGATTACCCGACACTGTAGAGTTATTTAAAGGTTGGGAGTACACAGGAAGCTAATTAGATTTTATGAGGGCAGTATTTGATATTGAGACTGATGGATTACTTGATGAAGTTGGTCGAATACATTGTTTAAGTTACAGGGATTATGATACAAAGATTAGATATACTATACATGGTAGAGAGGCTATTAGAGCCTTTATCGAAACTCCAAACATAACTCTCATCGGGCATAAGATAATCACTTATGATATGCCTGTATTACACAAATTACTACCCAATCTTAACTTTACTGGCACACTGATTGATACTTTAGGTATAAGTTGGTACATGTTTCCTCAACAGAAAATACATGGTTTAGAATGGTGGGGAGATTTCTTTGGCATACAGAAACCTATTATTGATGATTGGGAGAACTTAACTCAAGCAGAGTATGACAATAGATGTGAAGTCGATGTTGATATTAATACTAGGTTATTTGATTACTTTATAGAGAAGCTATTAAGAATCTATGATAGTGTAGAGGAAATCGACAGATTATTTGCATACTTAGCATTCAAATTAGATTGTGCAAGGGAGCAAGAAGAAATCCGATGGAAGCTTGATGTACCAAAGTGTACTAATTATCTAGCTGAATTAACTGCGGAGGAGGAGATTAAAACTTCTGCTCTTAGGGAAGCAATGCCATTAGAGATAAAATATCGGACAGCCAAATACCCTGCAAAGCCTTATAAAAAGGATGGCACATTATCAGCAGGGGGAGAGAATTGGCACTCTCTCCTAAGAGAAAGAGGATTACCCGAATCATACCAAGACCCCCTTAAAGTTGAAGTTACTAGGATTGCAGGTAACCCTAACTCATTTACTCAAATTAAAGCTTGGCTTTACTCAATAGGTTGGGTTCCTCAAACTATAAAGTATAAGCCAGTTAAGGATGAGAATGGTAATACTATAGGTCAAAGAGAGATACCTCAAATAACTAAGGACGATGATAGTGGTAATATATGTGACAGTATACCATTATTATATGAGAGAGAACCTGCATTACAAAACTTAGAATCACTATCAATGATACGTCATAGGATGGGTATACTTAAAGGCTTCTTAGAAAATAAGTCAGACGATGATTATCTTAAGGCAGAGATTAATGGCTTTACAAATACCATGAGATTTAAGCATAAGATTATTGTTAACTTACCTAAGATAACTAGACCTTATGGAATGCATGCTAGAGGTAGTTTAACTTGTCCTGAAGGTTATATATTATGTGGTTCAGATATGGCTTCATTAGAAGATACAACTAAGCAACATTATATGTATTATTTTGACCCTGAGTATGTAAAAGAGATGAGAACACCAGGTTTTGACCCTCATATTGATATTTCATTGTTAGCTAATCTAATCACAGAAAGTGACAGTGATTTCTTCAAGAGAATTAATAAGGAGCAGAAAGACCTTGGAGATGATTTTGTCTATGCAGAAGGAGAGAAAGATAGATTAAAAGCTATTAAAAAGGTAAGACAGGATAAAGGTAAGAAGGTTAACTTTGCAGCAGTCTATGGGGCAGGTCCACCTAAGATAGCTTTATCTTCAGGTATGCCTTTAGAAGAAGCTAAGAAGCTACATGTAACATATTGGCAACGTAATAAGGCAGTTAAGAAGGTAGCTAAAGCAGCTAAAGTCATAACAGTTGATGGTCAAATGTGGCTACACAACCCAGTATCAGGCTTTTGGTATACACTCAGGTTTGATAAAGATAGATTTTCAACTCTTAATCAATCTACAGGTGTATATTGTTTTGATTTACAAGTACGTCAAGTAAGAGCCAAAGGAATCAAGATATGTGGTCAGTTTCATGATGAGATTGCATTCCCACTATTACCTAGTCAAAAAGAGGAAGTAGAAGCGAAGCTAAACCAGTCCATCATTGAAGTAAACCAAATGGTTAATCTCAATGTTCCTTTAGGGATTTCGATAGACTATGGCACTCACTATTCAGATATTCACTAAGTTTAATCATCTTGTTTAATAACACATGGAAAATAACAACACACTAATTGAACAACTCGATTTATTAACTTATGTAGATATAGATGAGTTAGCACCTATACCTAAGAGATTAGAGTACATTGAACCAATACTTACACTTATAGAACAGAGTGGAGACCATGAATTACTCCAAGAAGCAGTTAATCTGGTGAAAACTAGGGTACAATATGAAGCTAGGCTTTATTGGTATGCCAACGGAAGAAATGGTTTACTATCTTTAGCTACAGGTGTGGGTAAAAGTAGAACAGCCATTATGGATTTACTTGAGACTGAAAACTTAGAGCAAGGTGATGTGCTAATAGTAGTGCCAACACAAAAGCTTAGAGATACAGGTTGGAAAGAGGAATTTGAGAAATGGGGAGCATCAAATATATATTCTAAAATAGAGTTAGTCTGTTATGATTCATTAAAGAACATGAGAGACAAACACTATAATAAGATTTATCTTGATGAGGTTCAGAATATAACTGATGGTAACTTATCTTTCTTTAGAGAACATGGTAATAGTTATGCTGAATTATTAGCACTAACAGCTACTAGACCTAAAGCCAATACTGATAAGAGTAAGATACTTGACAAGTTAGAATTAAAGACAGACTATACTGTAACAACAGATGAGGCTATAGCTTTAAGACTAATAGCACCTTATGATATGGTATTGGTAGGTGTACAACTAGGCACAGAACCAGTGATAGAAGCAGGTAATAAGAAGAACCGTTTCATGCAATCAGAGGTAGCTGCCTACAAGTATCAGTGCAAGTTAGTCAATGAATCCACTAGGGAAAACAGGTCAAGAGTAATTTTAGGTCGAAGAAGATTTCTAAAAACCTTGCCATCCTTAGAAAAAAGTGCTAAATTTATCCTAGATAAATTCATTGGCAAGGAAGAAAGAACTTTAATTTTTGCAGGCTCAAAAGAGCAGGCAATGGCTCTATGTGAACACACATACATATCAAAACCAAGTTTCAAGGAAGATGACACCGAGGTCTACAAAGCTAAAATACAAAAACAGCTTGAGAGATACAGAGGTGAAGAAGACTTAGAAGCATTCTGTAGAGGGGAAATCAGTAGAATAGCCTCAGTCAAGAAACTTAATGAAGGTGCTAATTTACCAATGTTAGATGTAGGCTTAGCTATAGGCTTAGATAGTGATGATGGTGGATTAGTTCAGATGTTAGGTAGATTACTTAGATACAGAATAGGTCACAGAGGTAAGTTCATAGTGTTAGTAGCATTAGGTACAGAAGCTAGAGATTGGGCATACTCAGCCATATCAGGTATAAATCCTGATAACATCAAAAGAGTAATGATTGAAGATTTAATTTCAGGCAAGGAGACAATATGAAAATCAATCCATTAATAAAAGAAAGATTAGAAAAAGCAGGTATACCATATAACATAGGAGTTCTATATTTAATGTGTCAATACCATGAGTTAACCTATTCTCCCCTAACAGACAGAAGTGAGAGTGACATCGCCATGATAAACTCTACAAAAATAGTAGAGAGAGATTATACTGATAGTACACTTAAGTGGAATATATCTTTGTATGAAGATGAAGATGTGGTTGATAAGAATTGGGATTGGGTTAACACAGAGTTTAGACCTCTATTTGGTAAAATCAGAGGAGATGCTATAGGTACAAAGGCTGAATGTACTAAGAAGATGAAGAAGTATTTTTCAGAGCATCCACTAGTTAGAAAGGATGATGTGATTAAAGCTACTAAGTTATACTTACATCCATTTGAAATGGGTACTCAGCAAGTAAAATTCCTACAAAGAGCAGATTACTTCATCTCTAAGATAGAGAGAGGTTCAGGTACAAGTCAGCTAGGTAGTAGATTAGATATGTTTTTAGAGGTATTGGGTAACCAACATGCAGAAACAGATGTAATCGCTCAAAGAAACATGAAAGGAATAGTGAAGTAGATGAATTTACCAGTAGTATTTGAAAAAGGTCAAGAAGGTAGAAATAGAGGTTTAACAACAGGTATACCTGAACTTAATAGGTCAATTAATGGAGTACAAAGAAAGCATATATATGCAATAGCAGCAGCACCTAAAGTAGGTAAGACTACACTGGCAGATGCTTGTTTTGTATTAGCACCTTGGGAGCAGATGATTAAAGAGGGTAAAACTGATAAAATCAAGTGGACTTATTTCTCTTATGAGATTGACCGTATATCCAAAGAGTTCAAATACGCTTCATATTACTTCTTTCTTGACCATAACATCTCTCAGTTCATTTGGAAAGAGAAAGTCTACGAGATGTCAGCAGAATACCTTATGGGTATGATGACTGATGATGAAGACCAACCTATTGTAGTTTCACAGGAACATAAGGACATTTTAATTAGGATTTATAACCAAAGAATCATACCTTTGTTTGGTGAGTATGACACAGCAGGTCAGAAAATACACAAAGGCAAGATTGATTTTATTACGGAGAAAGAGAATCCTACTGGCATCAGAAACTACATTATGAATGTAGCTAAACAAAATGGCAGACTTATAACAGAACCCTATACTACAGAAGACGATAAAGGTAGACCAGTAACTAGACACAGGATAGTAGGCTATGAAGCTAATGACCCTGAAGAATATTGGATTATACTAACTGACCACATGAGAAAGCCTAGAATAGAACAAGGCTTTACTCTTAAGCAGAATGTGGATAAGTTATCAGAGTATCATGTAGAGTTAAGAGATTTAATAGGTTGTACTTTTGTTGATATTGTCCACACTAATAGAAATCTAGCTTCAGTTGAGAGAATGAAACATGCAGGAGAGTTTATCTATCCTACAGGAGATGACCTTAAAGATACAGGTAACCTATCAGAAGATGCTAATGTTGTACTAACTATGTTTAATCCTAGTGATGACAAGTACAATCTAACTAAACACTTTGGTGTTGAAGTTGATAAGCATCCCAAGTATAGAAGTATACATGTAGTTGAGGCTAGGAATGCTCCTGTATGTCCTGCACATATACAAGTGAATATGTTTGGTGGTATTAATTATTTTGGTCCACTAACTAACAGTTAACTTAATTTAATTTATATATTTGTATGAAAGTTTTAGTATTAGCCCCATCAGGGTTTGGTAAGACAATTTCAGCGTGTGGATGTCGAGAACCTGAACTAGGTATAGATATTCTAGGGTTAAGCCCTGAGAATACTTACTTTATCAGTGAGACTTCAAAGCCACTACCAAGGAGAGGTTCAGCAAGAATGTTTCCAGTAGTTAATGCCACACTTAGTGATTTGAGCCAAATACCTTATGGAAGAAGGGTAATTACCAGTGATGCTTATGTGGCAGCTAAGGTCGTAGACTATCTTGCAGGTGTAGCAGCAATTGATAACATCGTAATTGATGATACCAACTACTACATGCAAGACTATATGATGGAGAAGTCATTAGCTACAGGTTGGGATGCTCCTAAGAAAGCAGGTCACTTTATGTCTAAACTGTTTGCAGCAGTAGAGAAAGCAGGTAAAGCAGGTAAAACTGTATTCATGCTTGCTCACTATACTGAAAACAAGAAAAACAATAAGGGCGAGATTACGTTTAAAATGAAGACTACTGGTAAGACCACAGATGATATGATTACTCCTGAGGGTAAGTTTGATGTCATGTTGTTTGGTTATAGTCAATGGAATGATTCTACTAAAAAACTAGAAAAGTTCTATGTTACCAACGAAGATGAAACTTTTCCTGCGAAATCTGCTCCAGGAATGTTACCTTTGTATATACCTAATGACTTAGGATTTGTTAAAAGATGTATCAAAGCTTATTATGATGGAGAGGAATTACCATCGGTTGATAATTTACCATCTTATATTCCTAACAGACCAGTACAAGCAGTAGTTGCAGAGGGTGCAGCATTTGGTTCAGGAGCATTAGCACCACCAAGTACTACAGCACCTGCACCAACAGTTGAACAACCATCAGTACCAGTTGTTGAACAAGTAGTTGAAGAACAAGTTACTGAGGAAGTGGTTAACGAAGCAGTAGAAGATGTAGATAACTTCTATCCTACAACACCACAACCCAATGTAGAAGAGGTTGCAGGTATGCAGATTGTAGATGATACAGTAGAGGAAGCAGTAGAAGTACCTGTATCTATACACACACCAAGTCAGCAACCATTTGGTACAGTAGTACCACCAGTACAACAAGGAAGTTCACCCTTTGGATAGTGAACACACAGTTTAGTAAACAATTAACACAATTTATACACAAAAAACAATTAAAGTTATGTCAACTGAAAAAAAAGTAATCAGTATTCAAGCAGTTAAAGATTTAGCAGCAGCAGGTAAAAACCGTAAAGAAATCAAAGCAGAGTTAGGATTAACTCATGGTCAAATGAAAGCTTTGTTTGCACACGATTCTTTGAAAGGTTTAAGCCGTAACCGCGTTGCAGGTGCAATGGAAATCATTGATGATACCGTAGAAGGTTCACCAGTTACTAACGTATCTGCCGAAGAAGTGAAAACTCCTGCTAAACCTAAAGTAGAAGGTGGTGCTGAAAACACTGCTGCTCCTGCTGCATCTAATGCAAATGCTGAAGGTATCGTTACTGCTGAAGCTGAAACAGTAACTAGTTCACCATCTCCTTTTGGTGAGCAGACTACTGAGCAAAGAGAATCTTTCTCTTAATCAAGCTTAATCCTTACAGCTAGGAAGGAATGAGGGCTGATGGATAATTTCATCAGCCCTTACTATTTTAAAATCAATTAAACATTAAATAAAATACTATGTCAAAAGTAGGTGGATATGGTTATGCAGATGACGAGAGTCAGGTAAGCGTAATCACTAGAGCATTTGGGTTAAATGCAGGTAAAACATTCTTAAGTAAGTTCGGTTATACAGCTAATGGTGGTAAAGGTGGAGAAGCAGCAGAGGCTTTAGACATTGTACTTACCATTAATGGTTCTGAAACTAGTATGAGAATGTTCCCAGTAACTCAAGCTTACGGAGAAAACAATGTAATTATCACAGACATTAATCATCCTAAGATGATTGAGGCTTTTGATACTTTCAATGGTATTATTAGTCACCTTTTAAGGGCTTTCCTTACTAAGGAGCAAATTCAAGCAGCTTTTCAGGCAGCAGGTCAAGCAGGTCACTTAAATAGTTTTGCATCATACTGTAATGCAGTAGCATCTATGTTTCCTGCAGGATGTCAGTTAGTACCCCTAGATGTATTTATGCAGTATCAATGGCAAGTACAAGGTGAGAACACAAGAACATTCTTACAAGTACCTAAGACTATGAAGTATGGTGCTTGGTTATGTAGAGCAGTTCAACCTTTAAATGCTGATGGTACTTTAGGTGAATGGAAAGAAGTTCGCAAAGAGTCTCCTGCTGATACTGATACTAATGCATTAATGTATGTAGATGGTAAAGGTAATATTCATCCATTTGTAAGAAGTGGTTGGTTCGTTAAATCTAACTTTGCTAATGAGCAGAGAGAAGATGGAGAAGAAACTGCTACAGATGGTTCAGCTATAGGCGGTCAAGCACAAGCTGCTGCTGTGGGTGCTGCTCCTGCACAACCAAAACCTGCGGGTTGGTAATTTAATCTTATTGAATAGCAAGGTTTCCTAAGAACTTTGCTATTCTTGTTTTCTAGGGGTAAAGATATGTATGGTGAATTTATAGAGTTTGTTCCTCTAACAGAGGAAGAGATATTAAAGAGGGTTAGTCAGGAGGAAATCATTGAGATGATTCTTGGGTTCAAACCTATACCATATCAAAGGATAGTCAATCCAATAAAAGCAAAAGATAGATTTCCTGGGGCTTGGTTTGAAGAATGGAATGAAAAACTCTTCTTTATAGACTTTGGTGATATTAAGACACATAGAGTACCTATAGTATTTGTAATGGATTACTATAAGATAGGCTACATAGATGCACTTAAGCTAATTAATACTCACTTTAAGTTAGGTTTAGGAGAGAATAGTAATATGGTTGTACCTAAAAAGGTACTTACACCTGACCAACTTAGACCTAGTGTAGAGAAACAGAGAGCGCAGATTATTTACAAGCCTAGACCTTTCACACAATCAGATTCTAAAGATTGGTCTAAATTTGGTATACACAAACAGCATCTAATAGATGATGAGGTATATGCAGCTACTTGGTATAAAGTATATTCAGCTAAATTAAACAGATGGGTAACTATTAGACCTAAAGATAGAGTATACGTATTTGCCGAGTTTGGTTCAAGAGTTAAGGTATATAGACCTAACGATATTAAACATAAGTTCATAACCAACTGTACAGAGAACGATATATTTAACTACAAGAATTTACCATCTGAAAAAATAGAGGTGCTTGTAGTAGAGAAATCATATAAGGACTGTAGGGTAGTTAGAAATATGGGGTGTACATCTATAGGTACGCAAAATGAAGGTTCCATACCTAGTAAAGAAATAATCACAGACCTAGTAAGTAGGTGTCAAAGGATAGTATTCTTTTACGACAATGATTTAACAGGTATAAGAGAATCACAAAAACTTGCAGATATATTTAATGGATATTACCCAAATATAGCAGAGGCTATATGGTTACCTGAACACTTAAAACAAGACAAAGGCATTACTGATGCTGCTGAAATGTATTGGAAGTTAGGTGATAAAGAGTTAGACATTTTTTTAAGGCAACATAGATTATATGGCAATACCTAGTATAATACATGAATCTTGGCATAAACACATTGAAGACCTTTTTAATATACCCGAACTTGTAGAGTTAAACACTCAGATACTACCTAATCAGAATTTCTACCCTAAGAGGGAGAATATCTTTAGAGTGTTTGAGATGCCACTTGATAAAATCAGGGTGGTTATATTAGGTCAAGACCCCTATCCAAACTTTGCACAGGCTACAGGTCTAGCTTTCGCAGTTCCACAACACATAAAGACACCACCTTCTCTCCAAGTTATTCAGAGAGAATTAATCAATGAGAAGATTATACCTAGTACAGATGATAAAGACTTTATCTTTGATAAGACTTTAGTCAACTGGTTTCATCAAGGTGTATTCTTACTCAATACTTCATTAACAGTTAAAGCAAATGAAGCTGGTAGTCATAAACCATATTGGGATAAGTTCATAAGAGGTGTGGTACATATTATCGCATCAGAAGTTAAACCTATATGGTTATTATGGGGAGCGCATGCAAGAGAGATGGGTTGGGAAGTATTTGAACACCATGAAGCAGGAAGAGTTTCAGGTTCACTCCCAAATAGAACAATGTCATGCTCACACCCTGCTACAGAGATGTACCCAAACAGCAAGGGTGGTTATTATGGGTGCAACCATTTCACTAAGGTTAACAATCTTCTTAGGGATAATGGCAAAAGTACAATTAATTGGAAATAAATAAATTTTAAACGTTTAAAACAAAAATCATGAGAAAAGTAACAGTTCACACAGTAGGTACAGGTGTAGGTAAGAAAGTTGAAACTTCAGCTACAAATTGGGCAGAATTACAAAAAGACCTTTCAAAAGCAGGAGTTAACTACAATGGCATGAAGGTTATTGATGCTTCAACAAGAAATACTTTAGAACACCCTGATGCTAAAATCGGTGAAGGTGACATCAACGTATTCTTGTACCCTGTTAAAACTAAATCAGGTTTAACTGCAAAGCAAGTTAATGCTATGTCTTATACCGAAGTTAAAGCCGCTATTAAAGAGGCTATTGCTAATCACCCAAACGCAGGTAAAGAACACTTTAGTGCTGACAAAAGTTGGACTACGAAGTCATCTGATGTCAACAGAGAGAACTTAATCTCTTACAAAGCACCTAAGAAACCTGAGGCTGCACCAAAAGCAGTAGCTAAGGTAGCTAAAGTAACCAAAAAAGATACTAAAGCTATCGCACCTGCAAAAGAAAGCAAAGAAGTTGCAGCACCAAAAAAATCTGCCAAAGATGCTGCTAAATCAGTAGCTAAAGAAGTAGTTAAATCTCCATCTAAGGCGGTAGAAACTGCTATCGACGTTAATGCTTTAGATAAAGAAGCAAGAGAGATTGCTAGAGGCTTAACTGGTATCAAATAACATTAAGTTAACCTAATAGATAAAGAATAGTGTAGTCTTTTATTAGGCTACACTATTTAATTTATTTACCAACTTAATTTAATTAGTTATGGATATTATAATAGAAGATGACACCGAAGATTTATTCAGACCTGTTAATATAGAAGAGCCAGTTAGAGTTGATACAGGAGACTTTGATAATAATGGTAGACCTATTTTTAGATATGAGAACAGGTCAGGTATTGAATATACAACTAGTACTGGTACTGGTGTCTTTATTAGTGGTAATAGTTACGCAGTAGGTTATGACCCATATTCTCCAGACTCTACAACAGCTGTATTCACAGATTTAGTATCACCTGCACCTACAGTATCACCTGAAGAATCTGAACGTATGAGACAGACTCTTGATGATATGCTACATAGTGAAGATAATGAGGTAGCACAAGTAGAAGCTATGAACCCCTTTGCGGATTTTGAGGAACAACCAGTCAATCTATCAACAAATGGATTAAGACAAATACAAGTATATGAAGTAAGTAACTACGGTCTAGAATTAGAAGAGAATGAGTATAATACTCAACAGAAGATGCTAGATAATGAGTGGTTATACTCTAAAGTACAAGAAGGTTGGTTAGCCTTAGAAACATACACCCAAATACAGATTATTAAAGATTGTTGTGAATCTACATACCCAGGCAATTGGGACTTACAGCTTAGGCTAAGTAAGTTTGATATGAGAGGTCACTTTGATAATCCTAATTATAATCGTGCATCGAGAGATATACAACCTTATGGTTGCTATTTTGGAGTGGAAGGAGATACAATACAGTGGTATTGGGATAACTATGATTGGAGTAGGATAGAAGATGCAGATTCTCCAACTGTGACAAGACCTATACCTAGCATTAAATTCATATCACAAATTGATATTATCATTAAGTTCCCTCAAGTTACAGTTAGTAATGACAGAGGTATGTCAATGGTACTCACGAATCTATACTATAAGTTTAAACTAGTAGGTAGAGGTAGTGCATATTCAGATAGGATATGCTTCAGAGGTGGTTTAGATAATATGTTAGAACTTGTATCTAATAATTGTGGTGATAGTACTGTATTTAGACCTTATGATGAGGTTAATGGTATAGAGTATTCTATTAAACCTTTGAAATTCAATGGCAAAGGTTTAGAAGGTATGAGAACAAGTCCTACCTCAAGAGAGGTAGCTGCCCAATATGCTTTTAGTCACATGAGGGCTAGAGGCACTATATCTTCTTATATGACTTTTAATGGATGCTGTTTAGGTTCAGGTGAAATTTCACAGACTATATCATTACTAGGTAGTGATTTAGGTATTGATATGTACACCTTTCAGATGCTATTATTCCAATTAGAAGCTTATACTGTTTGGGAATCCTTAGAGGGAGGACCTTATGTAAGGATAGCTAACGTATTAGGTGCCAGTGTAGGTACAGAGATATGTGATGGCTATGATTATGTAGAGAGATACTACAAAGCACTTATGATAAAGAGAAGGTCTACTAATGTACCTAAAAGATTAAATTGGAATATATCTCCTGATGGTGTAGTTACTATACAAGATGATGACCTATTACAAGATTTCTGTAGGATATTTGATACTGTAGGTGAGTATGACTATCTAAATACGTTACATAATCGTATTCCTGTTAGGGGGTTATTATACTTTAAAGATGCTCAAGGATTATATCATAAAGTTTCAGCTTCACAACAATATTCAATGCCTGCTTCCGAGAGATTCGAAAGTTTAGGCGGAGAAGATACGGCAGCTACTTATCCTCTTCTCTTTAGGGGAGAAAATCAATACTTCGAAGTCTTAGAAGACACTCAAGTGTCAGAAGAGAATATAAACAGACAGGTTTTTTACATTAACAACAATGTAGTAAAATACATTAAAGATAAATTAGAATATGCAGCCAATAAACAAAAAATTGAGACCGATATTGCAAGCAGAGCGTATGCAGTTGCACATCAGCCAAGAAATTTTTGATAAGATTAGATATACTTGTCAACAAATTTACGAAGTAGAATGGTCAGGAGTACTATTTTACAAACTTAATGGTAGTATGAGAGATAAAGCAAACCTCTCTATAGATATACTTGACATCTTCTTGATGGATAAGGGTACAGCTACCTATACTTCATACGAGTTTGATGCAGATGTAGCAGACTTCCACATGAATAAAATCATGGAAGACCCTGAAGTATGGGGTTTTGCTAAAGTAGGTCACATCCATTCTCACAATAAGATGAGAGTTTTCTTCTCAGGTACAGATGATGATGAATTACATGAAAATTCTTTAGTTCATAATTTCTATCTGTCATTAATTGTCAATAACTTTATGGAAATGACTGCATTAGTCGCTTCTATTGGGTCTACTCCAAACTATACTTATAAAACTAAGGATGAGAATGGGGAAGAGTTTGATGTTAGTTTTAGTATCAAGAATGATGACCAAGTACTATTGAAGTACGAATGTGATATTCATACACCTCAAGTTAAAGTAGAGATAGAAGATACTTATAAGGAGAGACTTACCAAGGTGGTAGAGTTATCTGCTAATAGGGCAGCAGCAGCGGCAGCTAAACTTGCTGAAGAAAAAAAGTACTTACCCCAACCGAGTCAACAAAAGTTCAACCAACAACAGCAGGAGCAGTACAATCAGTTCCACAGCGGAAATGGTGGTGGAACAAAAACGGGTTGGGGAAAAGGGTCAGAGGATATTTACCCAAATGGAAAATCTTCGCTTAAATTAGCTAGTAAGGAAGAAGTACTAGTAACACAGGATGAGCAGTTTGCAGCCTATGTACTTAGATATTCTGTATCAGTTCCTGATGATGATTTAGTATCAGCATTAGATGACTTAGCAGAACAAACTCAGTATGGAGCAGGTATGGAAGTAGCCTCTTTCATAGTAGATAAGTTTATTGATTGGTATGATGAGTTCTTTGAGTTAAGACCTGGGACTACTGAAACATCAATGGAAGATTTCATAGATGCTACTGATACTTTCCTAGAGCATATTGAGGAGTATGAAGATAATCCTGCTTATGCACACTTCATACATGATGTTATCAGTATGATGAAACAGTTTGGTAATCAATTACAAAATTTAGAAGTAATCTCTTAAAATGAGTGAAGAATTAAATCAGGAGGCAGTAGTAGAAGATACTACTGCTCCTAAAGAAATCGTAGAAGCTAAGTTTAGCAGATTTAGTGGTGCGCCTTGGTTCCCTAAAAAAGGAGAAGTGGAAGTGTTTATAGGTGGTGCGGGAGGAATTTCATCTTGGTTAGCTTTAGCTATGGTTAGAGCAGGCTTTGTATGTCATGTATGGGACTTCGATTTATTTGAAGAACATAATATGGCAGGGCAGTTTTGTAAGAGAGGGGATATAGGTGTTAGTAAAGTAGGTGCATTAGCAGTTAATATACTAGACTTTGCAGGTAGTCCTATCTATGCTTACAATTCAGCTTATGATAAAGACTCTATGGCGCATGAGTTCATGTTATCAGGATTTGATAATATGGAAGCTAGGAATCTTTACTTTCACAACTGGATAGCTGCCAATGAGGGTAATCCAAATGCTATCTACATTGATGGTCGTCTTACATTTGAACAGCTACAGATTTTCTGTCTTAGGGGAGATGATGCAGCCAACATTGAAGACTACAGGACTAATCATTTATTTTCAAGTTCTGAAGCTGAAGATGCAGTATGTACAGCAAAACAAACATCACATAGTGCTATGATGATAGCATCTCACATGGTAGGTTTCTTCACTAATCACTACACCAATGTTAAAACTGGTGAAGCTAGTAGAGTAGTACCTTACACTTGGGAGTATCTTATACCACTAGACTTTTTAACACAGTAAGGAGGACAATATGTTAATGTCAGAAGAAGCTAATAATCTAATTCAACCTACACAGATTTTACAGGGTAGTTACATCCCAAGTAGGGTGTCTGCTAGTGACTGGTTAATTAGGTCTTCTTCTATTGAGAACGACTATATCCCTATTCATGGAATACCTCTTGCAGACTTTAAGCAACAGGCAGACTATAGATTTTGTATATATAATTTCCCTAAGCCTAGACTTGGTTCAAGTAATAAGCTTAATCATTTTAGAGCTTTTATTGCAACTGGTGGTTTATCTTTTGGTTACAATAAGGGAGATTATACATACTATACTTCTAAGCAAAATGTATTTATATACGTAAGTGGGCAACCACTATTCTTATATACACTATGCTATAAGAAGTCATATCTCTTTGGAGGTAATCTTAGGAATGGAGATTTAGACCCTAAGGGGTTAGTCGCAATCATTAATCGTCAACTTGAGTTACCCGAACACAAAACCTTTTATAATATTTTAAAGAAGTATGTACTCAACATCTTGTGGCAACAGGGTGTTGATACTATTATCACTGATAATATTAATCAATGGTGTTGGAATCCAATACAATTACAAAACAAGTTTCCTACTTTAGCAGCAAGAAGAGAGTACTTAGATGGTTTAACTAATGATGTAATAAATGGAATCGCAAGAGAACTACAGTAACGAAGAAGAAAAAGAAGAGGTTTTTGAATTTGAAGTCAAAGTCAAAAGGAATATACCTCAAGGTGTTAAGAACAAAGCTTATGGTAATGGTATAGAGAGAGAGTATGCTCTGATATTTCAGGCAGAAGGATTTCCTATGTGTAAGACAAGCAGAAATGGGAATAAGATGTTAGACTCCTGTAAGGTAGATTTAACTCATATTCCTGTTAACCTGCAAATCAAGGCAGGGTTTCAACAAAACATGACACCAACTTCCATATTAAAAGCTATGGAAGCTAAGTTAGTTGAAAACTATCCTGCTTATGATATAATACACACTTTACCAAAGGCTGTTCTACATCACAAGAGAAAGGATGAAGACCAGTATCGCAGGTCAGACTATGATGCTATGGTTCACATGACTTTCAAAGATTTTTTAAAATTAGTAAAAGCTTATCAAAAACAAATGGAACATGATATACAGAGCAAGCAAGGAGGAAATTGATGAATATTTTGCTAGCCCTAGGGTTGGTCAAAGTAAACTGAAGCTAATAGGAAAGAGTTTAAGACTTTTCCTAGATTCAGATGAGAGAAGTGCAACAATGTACTTTGAAGAGAAGGAACACTTAGTTGTAGGTTCAGCAGTTGACTGTATACTTACAGGTCGTCCTGAAGACTTTAATAATTTATATCATGTTTCAGATGTAAAGAAGCCTAGTGATACCATTATGTCTATCGTAAATCAAATATTTGATGTACAAGTAGCTTTATCAGAAGATGGTAGTGTACCCAATACTATAGCCTCAATTAGTGATGATAATATATCGTCATCTATTGAATCTCATAGTTACTATCCTAAGTGGAAGATAGAAACTAGGATAGAGAAAATCAGAGTAGAAGGTGGTGAATACTATAAATCACTAGTAGATGCTTTAGGTAAAACAGTATTAGGTTTAGACCAATATACTACAGTATCAAGAGTAACTCAGTCTATCAAAAATCATCATAACTTTGCTTGGTTATTTACTGAACAACAAGGTATTGATGTATACTTCCAAAAGATTATATACTTTGAGTATATGGGAGTAGAGTATAAAGCAATGTTAGACATACTTATAGTTGACCACATAAAGAAAACAATACAGGTGGTGGATTTTAAGACAATGTTTGATGTTAGTTTGAATTTTCCAAACTCTCTTAAACAAAGAAGATATGATATTCAAGGTGCTTGGTATTCTATTGCAGCTTTTTGGTGGTATACTAATGAGTGTGGATTCTTTGATGCTCTTTCAAGGTATGTAGTTAGAAACCCTGCATTTATTGTAGAGACTACAAAGCCAGGTAATCAAGGAGAACCATTGTTCTTTGAGTGTACTGATGACCTTATGGGTGTAGCTATGTATGGTATGCAATCAGTTTCTGAGTACTCAGGATTTGATAGATTAGGTAAAGCTACTTTAAGACAGATACCTAATCAAAAGATACTAGGTGTGAATGATTTAGTTATCAGACATAAATGGTATATCGAACATGGTTTCGAAAAAGAGAAAGATATAGTGGAGAGCAATGGTATTTTACAACTAGGTTGGGGAGGAATTAAGCATGAAAATTCAGCTTGGTAATGTTTTAATGAATAAGACTAAAAAGTACATTAGTCCTGTTCTTAAAGTCTATGGCACAGAGTTTACAAATAAATTTCAAGACCTTATTTTTAAGCTTGCCTATGGGCTTGGTGATATTATTACAGTAAGTAAGAATATCACTATAGGTAATTACATATTTGTTTTGATAGACTCAAGACAAAGTAAAGACCTAAACTCCTTCCTTAATTGGATAAGAGAACCATTTAATGCAAATATATATGAAGAAGATTATGCCTATGATGATTTATCAGAGGGCTTCTTACACGTATTAGTATTAAAGTTTCCTGAACAGTTTCGTCATATACTAGAACCCTTTAATAAAGGAGAGTATAGTAAGATGTATACTACTAAGGAGATTAATGAACTAATATCTGATGTTAATGTAGCTAAAGTACTTATCAAAGATGAGACTTATAAAGAGGACTTCTCTAAGCAACTATATGATGAATTTAAAGTAGTCATTAAACCAACAGATATTGGTAATCATTATGAACTTGACTTCCCTGCAAAGATTGAAGAAGAAGTAATTAATAACCTAAATTTTTCTAAATAGTGAATTGAGGGCAGTTGAAATAGCTGCCCTATACTTAAATCATAAAATAATGATAACATCAGATGAATTAGTTGCAAGAATAGCCAATACACTTAGGGAGTTAAAGGGGAAAGATTTAGAATTAGTAGCTATAGAGATAGCTATACAAACAGTTTTGGCTCAAATGACTACTATACTTAGAGTTGATGATATAGCTAATGATGAAGTTGTTAAAAATCAATTTGACTCTTTTGTAATGAGGGTTAAACATGACTATCAAAGAGGAATCTTTGGTAAGACCTGTATAGCAGAGATAAATGAACTCAGACTACTTAAAGAACAGTTAGAAACCTTAAAACTTAAATATAATGGAGATAGTGTCACTCAGTAAACAAACATTTTTTAATTCCATATCTAAAGAATTTCCTTTAGCTATGGAAGACTTCAGTAAGTGGATAGACACTTATAAGAAAGATATACTTTGGAGTAATATCTTTGGAGAAGGTACATCAGTATGTGCTGATGCTGAAGGTATAGAACTAAGGAAAGCACCTAAGTTCCATGAATTACCTTTAGATTTTCAAAGAGGTGTTTTAGTTAAATTCTTTCTTAAGTGGAATATGTCAGTTATATCTTCACCACATCCAACTAAGCCAGGATTTTCATTCCAAGTAGTAGACTATAGTGAAGGTACATTCATGACAGATTTTGTTGATGATACTTTCACAATAGGTATGGTCTATGGCAATGAGGGTTTATGCATGATTAATGCATTAAGAATGGCATTCCAAATGTTAAACGAGAAATTACAAAGTATTCATAACCAACATAAACCTAAAGAAGATGGAATTTAATAAGAACTTAATTGGGATTGCAGGTAGTATCGGCAGTGGTAAAGATACCGCTGCTAAGATTATCCAGTGGCTTATATTTAAGGATTGGATAACTAGAACTGATAGATTACCTAATCACAGCAATATACCATTTGAATTATTTGTAGCTTATACTAGTACAATGAGAAGCCAGTACTCAGGGTATGAAATCAAGAGATTTGCAGGCAAGTTAAAACAAATTGTATCACTACTTACAGGTATTCCTGTTGAAAACCTTGAAAAAGAATCAGTTAAATCCTCTCTCTTAGGGGAAGAGTGGAGTTGTTTTATCTCTCTTGATGAGGTGATTAAAACTGGTACAGGTAGAAGACCACTCACAGTAAGAGAGATGCTACAAAGAGTAGGAACTGATGCCCTAAGAGACAAAGTACATCAGAACATTCATGTAAACGCCTTATTTGCTGACTATAGACCTACAAATGATTGCACTCAACATTCGGATGGTCTTTTTTACACAGATGAGCATGGAGAGAATGAAGTTACTCCTATCTATCCTAAATGGATTATTCCTGACCTACGTTTCAAAAATGAAGGTCAAGCAATCAACTCAAGAGGTGGTATCTGTCTACTTATTAACAATGATAGAGTAACCAAAGGTACACATGCTTCAGAGAATGACCTCAATGATTGGAATGGTTTTTATGCTTGCATTGATAATAGTGGTACTATGACTGACTTCATTGAAGGTATAGCACTAGTTCTTAGGACACTTGACATCATAAAGTAATGGTACAAGATGGAGTTGGCAACAAGCTTTACATGAAAGGTCACTCCATTTATATCAAACTAGTTTCAGAAAATGTATCTAGGAGGATAGGAGACCTTGATTATGATAGAGAAAGACTAAATATAATCAGAAAACAATCTGTACATCTATTCAGAGCAGGTAATGCCTATGGTTTTAATGATACTATCATCAAGACTGCAACTAAGTTTAAAGAGATATTCCTAATGATTACAGATACAGATGAGAGTTTTATCATACCCTTATCTGTATTTAAAACAGATGGTAAGTATTTAAACTTTAAGCAACAAGGCTTTGAACTACAGATATTTTTAAGTGTTAACATTATTAATCAATTTAAGGTATGATAACGATAACGGCAAGACCAAAATCAATAATATATAAGCATTCTATGACTTTATTTTCTAATGATTTTACTATTAAGACTAACAAGTATGCAATACTTAAGGAAGGACCTAAAGTAGTTAATGTAGTCTTAGTAGAGGATGATTTTGATGATATAGTACGTAAAGCTTATACTAAAAATCTTGATAAGACTTTAATAGGTATACCTAAAATATCTTCAGCTTATAATGAAACAGAGAATATAATAACATGTTTCTTTTGGACTAAGAATGATAATATAGACAGAGCCACTATAGAGTTTATGACTAAGTTAATCAAGAATGTAGTTACTAAACAAAAAACTCACAGAGAGAAACAAGTTGTAGTCAGTAGAGAGATGCTTAAAAAACTTAAAGATAATCCAAGATGGAAATCGTAATCAATGCTATTGAAGTAGCTAGTGAACTAGCACATCAAAGACTTGTAGCCGAATTACCTGAAAGATTTGAGAGACAACATAATTGGGGTATCTATAGAGAAGAGGATATGTGGCAAGATGATGGTGGGGGTAGTAAAATATACAAAGAACAAATTCAAGATATATTTAATATGTATTATGATGAGTTCTTTGAATTTCTAACTAATTCAGCAATTAATCTAAAAACAGGGTAATATGTCACTCACAGCATCATATATACCAAAGAGAACTAAGTTATACTATATGGATGAAGACTTAAACTTCCTAGAGTATACTTACATAGGTGTTAGAGATAAGAAATTCGTAGTTGAAACTATGGCAGGGGTTGAGATAGCTATGAATGGTAGTGCCTTTGGTAGATTATGTCTGTCTAAAATTGTTATCTTATCAGAGATTGAAGAACAACTTAGGAATAAGATTGAGTATATTCATTCTCTGATGAGACAACATAAGATAGCCTATAATCCATTAGATACTGCTGATGTAGTCTATGTTAATAATCCCTTTGGTAAAGCAAATCAAGGTAAAGAAGTATATCAATACCATAAGAAAACAGGTATGTTTATCAAGAGTTTCCCTAATGCTCAAGTAGCACTTAGAGAGGTAGGTGCATCTAGTCCTCATACAAATGGAGGTATTAGTAGTGTAATACATGGTAAACAGAAGTCAGCTTTTGGGTATAGATGGTCAGATAAAAAATTTAAAATCTTAAAATAATGAGACAATACTTAGAGTTACTCCAAACTATAAAGGAGAAAGGTACATACAAACCTGCTGCAAGAGAGGGTATGCCAGGAACTTTATCACTATTTGGCTATCAACTTAGGCATAATTTAAGTGAAGGTTTTCCCTTACTTACAACTAAGAAGATATATTGGAAAGGTGTAGTACATGAACTTATTTGGTTTTTAAGGGGTGATACTAATATTAAATATTTAGTTGAAAATGGTGTTAACATTTGGAATGAAGATGCTTATAACTATTACACTAAGGTAGTAGCTTCTGAGTTAGGTTTAACTCCTGAAGACGGTAAATATCATCCTATGCCAATGAATGTATGGTTAACTAAGTTAGGTAATACAAGTTCTAACTTAGATGACTACATTTATGGGGATTGTGGCTATCAGTATGGTAGAGTATGGAGAGATTGGCAAACTCCTGATGAAGACCACAGAGGAAGTATTGACCAAATTACAAATGTTTTTGACTCTCTTAAGAATAATCCTGAATCACGTAGACATATAATTACAGCTATAGACCCAGTAAACGACACTAATTTAGCTTTATATTGGTGTCATGCAATGTTCCAATTTAATTGTAGACCTTTAACCCTAAATGAGAGAATTAGTATCTTTATGAGAGCTGAATTTGAGGTTATAGGTGCAAGTACAGAGCAAAAACATAAGATAATGGATGATTATAATATACCTAGGTATTACCTTGATTGTCAACTTTATCAAAGGTCTGCTGATGTAGTATTAGGTGTTCCATTTAATATTGCAAGTTACGCATTACTTACACATATCTTTGCTAAGTTGTTAAACATGATTCCTGGGGAGTTTGTACATACCTTTGGTGATGTTCACATCTATGATAACCACATGGATGCAGTAGAAGAGCAACTTAAGAGAACACCTACAGTCTTACCTAAATTACATTGGAATACTGAAGCAGCTTTTGAAAATAGACCTGATATAGAAGCTTTCATAGATGGGTTTGAGTTCGAAGATTTATTCTTACAAGATTATAATCCTCAAGCCTCAATTAAGGCAGAATTATCTACTGGTTTAAAAAAGTAATCTTTATCTTTGAGTCCCGATAAAATGTAAAAATGGCAGAATTAATAGTAAAATCATGGGCAGGAGTCCAAACTCCTAAATATCAAGTTGAGACTACAGATAGTTTTGATTTATTCTTTAATACAGTTAAGGACATATATAAAGGTAGAGTTAAGGTAGATAAAAGTGTAATGGAACATTCTAAAGAGAATGGTTATATTACACTTAGACCTTTTGAAAGAGTTGTATTAGGTACAGGGATAAGCTTTACAGATTTCCCTAATCAATATAAACTTCAAATTGTATCTGCTCCAGGTTTAGCCCTTAGTGTAGGTATAGTAATGCTTGTATCTCCATACTATGTAGAGTCATCTTATAAGGATGAGATTACACTTATACTGTATAATAGCACTCAATTTCCTGCTCGATTAAATTATGGTGATAAGATTGCTAAGGCAAGTATTGTACCGTTGGTTAGAGCATCAACCCTAATTTAGGAGAGGATAATAATTTCTCCCCTAAGAGAAAAAGAATAAATGTAAAAGCGTATGAACTTCTCAATAACTAGGGAGGACTATATTGATATGAGACCTAACTTTGATGTTGATGATGTTAAGATAGAAATTCTTAGAGCATACTTCAACATGGTAGCTAACTTAGACTTAGACTTAGCTGAATACTTTCAAGTTGAGTACGAGTATTTAGAGGAAGAGCCAGGTTTTAAAGAAGATATAGACTTCGTGTATTCAAAAGTCTTAGAATGCCTTGATGTATACTATGGTCTAATCTATGTAACAGTAGATGTAGAACTCACTAAAGTTACAGGCATAGAAAGAAGATTAAAAAAGATATTTTAACTTAATTTTATAAACATGATAAAACAAATCAATGAAGTAGGTGAGTTTATGACCATGATGGAGCATGAGCAATATGATGTTCCTACAATACCTACTGAAGCTTGTCAGAGACTTAGAGTTAACCTGATTGAGGAAGAACTCTATGAGTTACAAAAAGCTATGGCAGATGGAGATTTAGTAGGTGTGGCTGATGGTTTAGCTGACTTGCTTTATGTAGTTAATGGAACAGTTAAAGCTTGTGGTATGGGAAATATTATGGAAGCTTTATCTGACGAAGTTCAACGCTCAAACATGAGTAAAGGTTGTGCTACTGAAGAAGAGGCTGAAGCTACCATCCTTAAGTATGTTTCCGAACTACCTGAAGGTACACCACCTGAAGAAGCTGACATATTTGACTATAAGCAAGTTGCAGATAAGTTCATTGTATTTAGAACTACAGATGGCAAAGGCTTAAAATCAATTAATTATTCACCTGCAAATTTACTACCAATAGTAGAGAGTGCTGTATTAGACCCTAAAGATGGTTCTGATGGAGCATTTAGATTTTAAAACTAAATAAGATGAAGATTTTAGAGAAAACAATGTATCTAGTAGTGATAGTATTACTGATAACAATAGGGGCTTTAGGTTGGTTACTTAAACAAAAGACTGAGACTATAGTAGAGAGGGATAATCAAATAGTATTCTTAACCGACACCTTAGAAGTTACAACTAATGCTAAGGGTCAAGCTGTTGGTAAGATTGCAAGACTTGAAGCTAGTAGTGCAAAGAGTTTCCTTGAAATCAAGAATCTTAAAGGTATTAATAGGCAATTACAAGATGTAGTTGATAGGAATAAAGACAGACTCGGTAGTACTGGGTCTGTTTCTATTATAGGTTCTACCACTAAGATAAACGAAACTGTAGCAACCACAAAAGTAACTCCAAAAGAGTCTGAGTTTAGACCCGATACTTCTTCTCTCTTAGGGAAGAAAGTCGATACCATATATGTTTATCCCGAATATCAAGCAGTTGTTAATTTAGGTAGATGGATAAACGCAAAGATTACCGCTAACAGGGATTCCAGTACCTTAGCTGCCAATATTGTGAATGAATATGAATTAGTACTAGGGGAAGACCCTATTAAAGGTACTGGTTTTCTTGGTATCGGTAGAAAGTATCAACCATTCTCAGAGGTAACTAACCTTAATCCATATAGTAAAGACCCAGTTGTTAAGACTTTTAGTATAAAGAATAACATTAAGCCTAAGAGATTAGGGATAGGTCTAATAGGTGGATATGGATTTGGATTCAAAGTACAACAAACAGATTTTTTCATTGGGGCAGGGTTGTCCTTTAAAATATTATAGTTATGAGATTATATCATTCATTACTTAGTACTAAAGATAAAAATTTTTCAGTGCTACTACCTGCTAATTGTAAGATAGTTGGTTTAGTAAGTTTTGAGGGTTCAGTGCAATTAGTGATGGAAGCTTCACCTCAAGCAGAGAAGGTTAATCATAAATTTTGTTGGGTAAGACATAATGAAGATATACCTAATGATGGTTTATATATAGGTACTATATTAGGTGAAAGTGGTTTTGCTTATGAAACTTTATATAAATTAAGATAATATGTACGGTTACAATCAACATGATTGGAGTAGGATGAATCCAGTCAAACAACAGAAGGTTATTGATAGACACAATGACTTTGTACAGAGAAGAGCAATACTTCAAAAGAAAGGCTATGTTCCATACAAATCACTTAAGGCAGGTAGTAATAGCACTTGGAGTTATAAGTTTAACAACAATGCTGTAGGACTTGGCTTTAATAGTGAGTATGAAGTAATTATCTATTTAGAGAAACTTTTAAGCTTAAGTAATGTTAAAGAATCTTAGTGACCACAGTCCCGAAGGTCAGTGGTTAGCTGATAGGATTAATAAGTTTGTAGTTGATGCTGATGTTAATCCCGACCAAAAAATTTATAAACAAGGTTTAGAAGATTTTAACAGTATAAAACTTAATCTTAAGTTTATTACTAAAGATGGTTTAAATTTTTGCTTGAAGAATCTTAATGATAACGGTAATGCAGTTTATGAGAGATACTTCAAGAAGTACTTTGATTTTGAACTAAGTAAAAAATAAGACACAATGGACTATACTTACATGTGTCCTACAGATGATTATGTAAGTATAGCTTCTATTCTATTTTTAATAGCTTTAGTAGCATACTCTAAATACTGTAGGAAGAAGAAAACTTACTTTCATAGAAACGATAAAGACGATGAATAAGCAACAAGAGTTGGTGATATACGTATTACCCAATGATAGATTTCCAGTAGGTAAAGATATTAATGTCCTACCTAATGATGAGTTTATACCTTTAGCTAAACAATATGGTAAAGTATTAACCTTACCACTATTCATCAAGGCTTTTAATGATGGTGAAATCAATAACAACTATGACTCTATTAGAGAAGATTGGGTTGATGTTGATTTAGATTTAACCCTTAATGTAGAAATTGAGAAGACATTAGAGTATATACTTGATTCAGGTTATATCTCAGATGTACAACAAGAGATACAGATAAGGAAATTGTTTAACAAAGTAAGAGAATTAAACTAAAATAGAAAGCCTGATTAAACCTCAGGCTTTCTAAAAAATTTCTCTTACCAAGAGGTACTATTGCTCTACTTCATCATCCTCTTTCTCAGTTGCCTCTATCTGTTCCAGTAGTTCAGTATAGGTCTGACCTTTAGCCCTTCTTGGGTATTCCTTATTAATAATCTTCTTGATTTCATCATCTGTAAGTTCTCCTGCATCAATGAGTTCTTGCTTTCTTGAGGCTTTATCTCTCTTAATCTCATTCTTAGCACTTTTCTCCTCACCAAAGAAATAACTATCATATTCTGATGGTACAAATTGTCTTTCCATTTGGGGTGCAAATCCACCTGTAAGAGGGTTTTGAAATATCCCAGGTAAGAAAGTTTTCTGCATCTGATTCATAGTCCTAGATTCACCTGCATTAGAACCTGACATTAATATATCATTACCTGCTATAGCTTGTGATGCATCTGCTACTACCTTACCTACATCTCCTAAGAACTTGAATAAGGGTAGATTAAGATTCTTCTGTAAGTCAGTTGCATTAGCATACATCATACCTGACCCTGCTAATGACATAAATCTATTAGCTAACAAGTTGTGTGCCATTCTTCTAGGGTCTTCAGTCTCATCATCATCATCCCATAGGAATGCTTTTGTTAGTAGTAACATAGCAAAGAATGATAGCATTATAGACATCTCTTGTAGATTAGCCCTAAAGTTATTAAAGTCTTGTTGTGTAAAGGTAGCACTACCCATACTCTTATATCTATCGTTTGATATTTGAGTATTGATAACTTGTTTTCTACCTATCAAACTACCTAAGACATTAATAGGCATACCTATCATTTTCTTAAATAACATCTTGTTAACTAAAGCTAACTCTTGTACTAAAGTTAAGTTAGAGTTAGCACCATACATTCTACCTAATACTACACCTACAGATGCTGCTGCTATACCTCCTATTGGACCCATAAAGTAACTACCCATGATACCACCAGTAATAGCTGCGGTAGTTGCTGTCTGACTTCTCCATCTACCTTTGAAACCTTTAAGTCCTGTAGTAATATCATCTTGCTCCACTGCAAATCTCTTATAGAACTCTCTAGGTAACCAAGTCTTAAACATCATAGCTGCTTGTCCTGCTTGGAAAGACTTAGCCATCATACCACCTGTATTAGAAAAGTCACCATGTGTATTGGCAATTACAGATTTAATCTTAGATTTCCAGTTGAAGTAGTTATCGGCATCATAATTTTCCCATCCTTTGATGTTTTCCTCGGTTCTGAAAGCTTCTCTTACTTTGACAGTCCATTGTTTTGAGTCAGGCAAATATTCTCCTTCTAGGGCATCCCACACATTTGAAACAGTACCATCTATTGCAGTAATAGGTTCGGCTTTTAGAGTGGCAACCATAAGAGGTATCTGATTATACTGCTCACCTTTAGCAGTCATATAGTAAGGATTCAATCTCCTTAGGGCAGAGAATGCAGTTTTAGTTGAAGCTTTCTGTAACTCATTGGTATTATCCTGTAATACATCAGAAGCAGAAGCTAAGAACTCAGCTTTAGCTACAGCCTCAGGTACTAATTGTGGAGTAGCTTGTTTAATCAAGTCACCTGCAATCATATCTGATGGAGATACTGTATGTATAAATTCAGGGGAGAAATAGTTACCTGAAGATGCAGTAATAGAGTTAGCTATCTGACCTTCGATAAAGTTATTGATACCTGATGAGATGTTAAACCCAAGACCTTTAAATCTAATGAAATTAAGTATACTATCAACTGCTGCTGAAGCTGCCCTCTCTGAACCTAAGTCATCAATAATCTTCTGAAGTCTTTTGTACTTAGCTAAAGACTCTTCACTTAATCCTGCGGGAGAGTTAAGTTTACCATTTTCATCTCTACCAACTAAGGCTTCTATAGCATCCTCTGCTTGAGACTTAGTCTCTCTTTCTTTAGTAGTAAGATATTTTTGGTCAACATACTTAGTACCCTTAATAACACCATACTGTTTCCTAAGACCAAAATTACCAAGCACAACTCTCTCAAACCAATTTTCCACTTGTTTGTTAGCGTTATCTCTTAGTCCACCTAATCTTTTAGCACCATCTTTGTTACCAGTTTCTTTATTTAAACCTGTATAGTTTAAGATAGCTTCACCAATATTATTAGTCTTCTCATCTTTAATCTGCTGATAGTTCTGCTTCATCATCTCAACAAGAGGTAACATCTCTTGTCTAGCTGAATACTGGGCTGCTAGGTGTGAGTATAACTTAATAACTTTAGGTAAATCAAATGATTTTTCTTTAGCTATCTCATGTTGAGCATTTCTATATATAATCTTACCTAATGGTATAACCTGACCAAACTCTTTTACTAGGTCTTCTCTTGTTAGTCTTCTACCTAGATACTGTTGAGTGAACTCGGCTATGAAACCATCGTCCATCTTAGCCTGATTAAGACCTGTAAATCTAGTAATCTTCTTAAGACCTATTTGACCTGATACTATTACACTATTAATAAAGAACTTCTCATTAATCTTATCTAAGTTCTGACTAATAAATTGGTCACTAACTTGATAGTTAGGTATACCTGTATTAGGGTCAGTCTTAGCATAAGAGAATTGGTCTTCTTTATTGATAGTAAACATACTCTGTATCTTATCAATAATCTCTCTGAATATCTTAGATATAGCCTGATGAAAAGTCAAGTCTTTATCAGTTAATATCTCAATAATACTTTTCTGTAAGAAAGGTATAGAAGTAGCCGATATTTTCTGTTGAACATCAAAAGAAAACCTTTGTTTCATACCTGATGTAGCCTCATACACTGCATCATAGAACTCCTTAAGTTTAGGGTTAGCTTCTATTTTAGCATAGTTGGCATCATAGTAATCAGCTTTATTAGGTACATACTCATTGAACTCAAACTTAGAATGATAGGCATAAGTACCTACAAAGAAAGGTTGACCTGATGTTCTATAAGTAATACCTAAGAAAGGATTATGTTCTGCTTCCCATATATCTAGCTTTCTTTTCCCTAAGGCAGTAAGATTAGCCACATCTGTTACGGCATCCTCAGCAAATAAATCTTGTAGTACAATCTCCTTTTGAGATAAGTATTGCCTTAACTTAATCTTCTGAGCATCTACTACCTTATTCAAGTGGTCTTCACCAACTATAGCTTTAAGTTCATTCTCATGTGCTTCTATAGCTGCTGTATCTGTACTGAAGTTTTCTAATAAGCTTGCAAACTCAGGGTCATTGATTATACTAGATAATAATGATGGGTCTAAAGACTTAGTATTCTTAGCATACCAGTTATTTCTATTAGCTATAGCATTTTGATAAGCATTTCTTCTATCATCTGCATTAGCATATAGTACATGTATGTTATCCATCTGTTTCTGAAAGAAGTTACTCATCTCAGACCTATTCTCAAACCACTTGTATGAGTACTTGTGTACTATATTACCACTAGATTGATTATTAGTATTAGGTATAATCTGTTTAAACAAATCATAACTAACACCATTCACCCCTAATATACCTAGTCCATTGAGGCTATACCCCATTTTTTTAAGTTCTTCAGAAGCTTGTGGTGTTAGATTATTAATCTTTTCTTCTATCTCTTTGGCCCAAGCAAAGTGTTTTTCAAAGTTATTATCTACAGTATTTTTTATAACTTGTGCAAGTAATCCATTTTGAGATGTAATACCTGCTGCTATATCCATAACCATAGAGTCAATCCATGAAGCATCCTTAAGACCTTGACCTATAATATCAGAGTAGGTAAACTGTTTGCCAAACATCTGTTGTATCTTCTGATTGGCATTGAATGTATTCTCTATAAGTCTTACCTCTTGTATAGCTAACTTATCATTATACTGCTTAGCAATCTCAGCCCAATCTTTATAAGGCTGTATCATAGCATCAGTTAATAAGAAGTTACCCTCAGCATCATATAATTCACCCTTAAGATATAGAGGATGTCCTAATGGATTCTGTTCTATAATCTGAGCATCAAACTCAGCTATATCTCTAATGAACTTGATAATATCCTTAGCTTCTTTGATGTCAGCAGGGTCAATAGATTTAGTTAACTCTGCAAGCCTATCTAGTTCACCAACTATATATGGTGCTATAATCTCAGGCGCTCTAGTATCTATCCTATTAAGTTGGATTATCTCATCCTCTAAGCTAGCTATCCTAGTATCTAAAGTTTGTTTTAATGCAAATAATCTATTATAGTCAGCTACATTATCCTTACTATTCCTTAGTTCAGTACTAACTATAACTTGTCTTCTCTTTGCCCTAGATAATAAGGACTCCTTAAGAGTAACCATTCTAGTTAAACCTTGAGTAGGCACACTTCTATCAGCAGGGGCTGTACTTGCATCAAACATAGAATCAAATGCAGGTTCAAACCTTGGTTGCTGATTAAGTCTAGCTTGAGTTATATAGCTTTGAGTTTTATTATCAATTAGTGCTACAGTATCTTTATTGTTAAGTACATCAACAGCTTTAAATGCTGCCACGTTGAATACTATCTTACTAAAGTTAGCATCATCTTGAACAATAAAGTCTGCCCTGAATCCATACTTATTAATAGCATGGTCTCTAAACCTTTTTTGTTGTTGTCTAAGTAGAGACTCATCTAGTATATTATTATATACATCAATAGCCCCTACTTTAACTAATTCATTCTTTGCATTTGTTTTTGCAAAGTTATTGGTAATATTACCACAACTCTTAGCCATTATCTTTAGTTTAGAATATACAATCTTCCTCTGTTACTTCACTATTGTCTATAGTGTTAGGGTCTAAGAACCCTGTTTCATCTTTTGAGTTATCTTTAGCATCTTCATCATCTAGTAATTTGCCAAGATTTTCATCCTCAGATGATTCCATTATTCCAAAATTACTAAAAGGATTTGTAGTTACGGCAGGTTTTTGAACTTCATCTTGAATAATTGAGAAGACTGCATCCATAGCTTGTGCTGTAATACTATCTTCTTTAAAGTTTAAACCTAACTCTGATAATACTCTTTTCAAAGTATCTACAAACTGTTGTAGTAAACTCTTACCTGCTGTACTGCTAGGTGTATCAGCTAATAGTTTTTGCAGTGCAGGTTCTGACATAATCATGGTAGTAAACTCATGTATATCCATACCTGCATATAGTATTCTATCAGCTTCGGTTCTAACTGTACCTGGGTTAGTAGCATACCATTGTTTAAACTCTTCTAGTTGAGGTCCAAGCTTAGTCTGAACTTCAGAGAAGAGTCGGGATAATCTCTCTACGTTAGGGGACAACGGCTTAATGATAGAACCATTAGAGTTGAAATACTCATTAAGCACTGGTGACACTAACGAATGGGTAGTTTCATGCAACAATGTCCTAGCCACCATTTCATTAGAAACCTTAGGATTTGAAAGGTAGCCCTTATCTATAGTGATTGTGTTCCCTAAGAAAACACCTCTTGATTTTCCACCATTAACTATACCTATTTCGAGTTTAGTGTTATTGTTTATATAAGGAGTTAATGCTTTAGCTACCTCTGAAATCCCAGGATAGTAATGGTCAGCATTGTCTACCATCATACCTAAACTATTAGTAAGACTACCCTTAGCTAAATCAAATACGTCACTTTGCCCTAACGGAATAGGATTATTCTGTATAGCAGGTGCAACATCAGTTGGTACTACATACTTAGCATCAATTAATGGCTCAACATTATTATCTCTAACTGAATACTCAGCCATACCAAACACACCTAAGTTAGCTGTTCTATTATACTGTTTACCATTCCAAGTATATATCTGTAACTTAGAGAAACCTTTAGGTACTTTAGTATTATATATAGCTACCATAGGTCTAATGTCTTTAGGGTCTTTAATCTTAAATGATTGAAGGTCTTCTAAAGTTTTTTCCTTACCATAAATTAAGCTATTACTATCCATATCCTCTGTAGTCAACTTAGGTAACTTAGCAGGATTGTTTTGGAAGTATTGAGCAACAAATCTTGATGGAGTTGGTATAGGTGAGTCTTCTGACTTAACTCCTAACATTTGATGCCATATATCAACTCTGAATTGACCTATAGCTGACTTCTGCCAAGCTTGAGTTACATCAGCAAACCCCATCTGTTTAAGATAAGCTACTGGTATATATTTAACAAACTCAATAGCTTCTTGTACTCCACCTTGGATAAAGCTATAAGTAATTAAATCTTTAGCTAACATTCTAGTAGTATAGGGTTGACCGTTATAGTCAGCTATTGGTAAGTTCTTATCCATTAACTCAACTAAAGCTAAGTACTTATACTCTTCATTAAAGTCCTCACCTCTAGCATTGTTATATTTAACTAAAGATGGTAACTTACCTTGCTCTAAACCAAAAGTGAAACCACTAATTAATTTATTATTAGTTAGAAAGTCTTTATTAGCATGGTCTGACCTTAAGAAAGCTGATAAGTAACTAGCCAAAGATTGATTACCCTCTTTATCAAAGAATAATCTAAATCTCTCTGCTTGAGGATTACCTTTAAAGATACCTAGTTGACCTGATGAGTATAAGTATTTCTTTAACTCAGCAAATACTTCATGTTGAGTTTTAAGTTTCTTAGATTCACTTAACTCCTCACTAGACATAGTCTCCATAATCTCAGTCATAACTTGTTTCAAGCTACCATTGTTATGTGGGAAGTAATCATTCCATAATTCATAACCTGATTTAGCAGCTTGTACTACAAGACTACCTGTAACTGTATTAGGCTTAACTGCAAATGGTGCTGAGAATTTATCATCATCAAATATAGTATAACCCTCTTCAACTAATTGTTGTCTGTCATCAGGGTTATAATCATCATTGATTAAATACTCACCTACTAAGTTTGCTATATTACTAATCCTAGGATTATAAGCTAATGATTTAACATTATCATACTTAGATAACATCTCATAAGTGGATTTACCTAGACCTGAACGTTGTATATTCAATTTAGATTGTAGACCTGTGATGTCTTCTCCATAAGCTTGTAATTGTTTAAATAATTCTAAGACAGCAAACTGTGACTCAGAGTCATTACCATTCTCAAGTATATTATCTACTAGTTTCTGTGCAGTTAGTTCTGAGATAAGTGTAACTAAATTCTCATCATAGTTTTCAAATTCTTTGTTTAACTCTTTGAAATTATACTTCTCCCATAACTTAGCTTCTACCTCTGAAGCTGCATTAGGATTATACCCTGCTAAATTAGATTTAGTATTACGGGTTAAAGCAACCCAATCTTTAATAATTGGTTGAGATAATAGTAAGTAAGGAATAGACATCTTAGTATTAATGCCGTTAATATTAACAGCTTCTTTACTTTTATCATACCCTAAGAGTGAAAGAATGGTGTCAACATTAATAGTTAACTCATTGATGTGAGCCTTACCCATAATCTGTAACTTCTCATTATCTGTTGCAGTATTTTGTCTCTCAGCAAGTACATCAGTTAAACGTCTATCTCCATCTAAAGTTTCTTCTCTACCTAGTTTACCATTAGATATAATACCACCTAAGTTCAAAGTATATGGTTGCCATATAGATTTAGGTCCATCAGGTGTTTCAACTTCTACTTTTTCCATTAAACTGATACCAGTAGATTGTTGTATTAATGAATGTAATACAACTGCATTAGAGTAAACTCCAATACCTAATTTACCTGCTGCACCTAGTCCCATCTTTTGTTTCTGATACTCATCAGATAAGATAGTGAAGTTAGAGCTATCAACCTCAAGATTAGTAAGACCACTAATTAAGTTAGCTTGCTCTTCAGCAAAGTCTGTAGATAGTACTTTATTAATCTTTCTTTGTATTCTATCATCACTTGATGATAATACAGAAGAGTATGCTTTGATAATCTCATTCTGATATAGTTGAGTCTTAAGGTCTTTATAATCCTTAAGTAACTTAACCATATCCTTAAAGTCTTTAGCAGTTACATTATAGTTAACCTCTTCTTTAAGTTGTTTAATAAATCTCTTAGCATCCTTAGATGGGAAATCCATCTCTTCTAATACAGCTATTTCATTCTCATACTCTCTGATTTGTTTCTTAATATCAGCATTTTGTTCAATAATAGGTCTCTGTAATTCAATTAACTCTTGTAATTCAGTTACGGCTTCATCTATATTATCAACGGTGATACCATCTTCGTTATCCTCTAGTCTAATTAATTTACCATTAGAATCAACAATATGGTGTAACATATACATGTTCTCTTTATCCACATCAAAGTCAAGACCTTTTTGTTTGGTAAAGTTCTTAGGTACTATCATTAAATCTCCAACCTCTGTTGGTAGTATACCTACTATTTCTATTTGAGATAGAGACACATGTGAAGATGTTGGAATACGGAAGGAAGGATTACTTAGTAATTCACTATCAATCATATTCTGATTTAACATATATGTACCATTATCTTTCTGAGTTACATATACATACTCACCATTCTCTTGTTTAAATAAGTCTAATAGTTTACCATTACTATCTCTGAACTTAGATGGCATTAACACTTGAGCAGTCTTGAAAGTACCATCTTCATTCCTAGTACCCTTAAGTTCCCCTACCCAACCATTAGTAAAGATTACTTTAGATTGGTCTACAGAGTTAATATCTTCAGAAAACTTAAATCCCTCTTCTGAACCTGCAACAAATGATGCTCCTGGCAGTTTAAGGTTTAATAATCTGTTAGTTACGATAGCATTTAGTAGTGCCTCATATCTGTTACTGTTAGGAGACAACCACAAAGGTATAGTGAACTGAGGATTAGTTGCATCAGAGTCTATATCTAACTCTAGGGCTTCTATATCTTGTTTAGGGAAACCTCTTTTCTTAGCCTCTAACTGTAGCATGTTTTGTAACTTCTGTACAGTCTTAACTTTATCTACAGGCTTACCAGTAGACTCATCTATACCTAAGCTTTCATATAGTTTAGATTTTTCATTGTTAATCCAACCTTCAAATGATTTATTATAATGAGAGTGTAATGCTTTACCACTAATAGGCTGACCATTAAAAGTAAATATCTTCTCAGTAATATTAGATACACCATCACCAAACATTAACTTCATCATCTGTGTACCTACAGTAACATTATCAATGTGGTCATGCTTAGTAGACTTGAATGGTACATCCTGTTGTATTCTAAAGAATTGTCTATCTAATACTAAGGCTGAAGTATCATCTCCACTATTAAGTTTATCCACAATATCTTGTGGGTTAATAGAGTCTTCTCTAAAGTTACCTTGAGCATCCCAAATGTCTAATTGGTTTTTATCTAATACAGCACCAACCTTATTAGCAGTATCATAAGATGCTCTAACATTTCTACCATACAAAGTTTCAATTTCTTCCATCTTTCTCCTAAGACCATCAAGGGCAGGAAAAGCTTTAGTTAATTGAGGTATCAAAGGAAACGAAGATGATTTGATGTACATCATTCTACTATTACCATTAGTCACATCATTAATCTGACCTGTATATACTGGTTTAATAGGTTGGAATATCATCTTAAGTTCAGCATCAGATAAGTAATCTTCTGCATTAATCATCTGACCTTTTCTTTCAGACTCTTTCTGATTGTTTATTCTCTTAGTAAAGTCATTGTATTCCTCTACAGATATTCTACCTTGTCTAAACTGAATATCTAAATGTTCTTTAGTAGTAGTATACTCTTGAGCATCTGTAGATTCAATATCAAAGTAAGCATCTAATTGAGGAAACTTCTTCATCAAACCTCTTCTAGCTTTTTCATCACCTGCTTTAGCTAAATCTATATCAGCTTGAGCATCTCTTAAAGCTTCTCTACCATTATATAATTCTACTAAGTATTCTATATTACTAGATACTGATACCCTATCCTTGATAAACAACTGCACATACCTATCATTCTTAGATTGAGCAATAGTTGCACCTGGGGCTATAAGTAAAGCTAGGCGTTTGCCTAAGTTAACACCTATGATGTCAGACATAATAGTTGAGTATCTACTATTGTTAGTAGGCTTGTAAGGTAATACATTACCATCAAAGTCTTTCTCAAAACCATTCTTGAAAGCTTTATCTTGGGAGTAGTTAGCAACATCCCCTACAACTAACATATGCATATTAGCATTAGTTAGAGCAGAGTTAATAACATAATCAAATGCACCTATTCTGAGTTTGTCTTCTAATGTACCCTGCTTACTATTAAGATATGCATTATCTAAGAACTTAACTCCTGTTATTTGATTAACTTGATTCTTAGTAAAGTAACCATTAGATTCCCACACAGCTAACTTATCTTCTACAAGTTGGTTAAACATATTGTCTAATAGTAGATTACTATCTTCTCTAATAGCACCTAAGATATTAGAGTATACCTCAGGAGTTATAGCTTGTGCATTGTTAGCTACATACTCTATAAGTCTCTCTTGTTCACCATTAGATTTAGTGTACATTAGATTATTCATTGCAGGTATCATAGTAAATATCTGCGCCCCTAAGTTATAACCTTTTTGATTATTAACTTGATTAGGATGAAGACCTAATTCTTTTGCTCTCTTATGATGTGCAAGTATTCTTTTTAACTCAGGCTCGATTAACTGACTAGACAAGAATGATTTAATCTCAGGTGAGATAATAGTTCTACCATCAACAAACTCTAGGTGTTTAGCTTTAAGTTCCAATACAGCAGTAGAGATACTAAGCATGGCTTTCTTATCTGACATAGTTGGGAAAAACATACGTGCCATTCTAAAAGGAAGTTCATGTTTAATACCATCTACTATTACTGATTTGGATTTAACTTCACCCTGTTGCTTATCCTGAAACATACCTAACTTAGTAGCCTCATGGTCAGCATCAGCTAAACCTTGTATTTCATTATCTGCATATAACTTCTTACCTAATTCTTTAAAAGCATTGATGCCTAAATGGTCTATATTAAACTTAGCTGCAAAGTCTTCATCAGATTGAAGTAAATCAATCAGATAACTATTTTGGTCGAAAGCAATTTGCTTTTTATTTTCTAATATTTGGGAATCTGTTTTAAGCTGATTTAAGAAGCTTGTAGCAAATTTTGATGGAGTATATCCATAAATAGATTTTGTTCCATCTCTGAAAGAATTTGTGGTCACATTTAAAGAATATTTAGACTCTATATTGGCAAGTTTACCAAGTGAGCCAGTTGTATTTTCAAATGGACTAATAGAATCATTCTCTACAAAATCTGTATCAGTAGCCGCTACCATTAACTCTAGCTTCCTAGCTAATGCACCAAACACTCCTGCTGTATCAGCAGACTTAGTAAACATCTTGTTATAAGGAAACTTAACTGGTTTAGTACCTTCATTTACATATACACCATTCTTAATTAAATCACTAACAGTATCGGTAGCTACAGAGATGCCAAACTTCTCTAACCATTTTTGTGCTTCTACCTCAGCAGGTAGTTGTTTGGATGTAACCCAGTTGTTAAATTGGTCTAACATCTCTTGAGCAGTTACCTTATTTATACCATAGTTATCACCATTAACCATAACTAAAGGTGATTGTTTAAAGTTCTCTCTCCATTGAGATTGAATAACTCTTAGTACTTCATTAGCATTAGTATCATATACTTTAAGTTTATAAGACTCTGTCTTCTTATTGAATGAGGTCATAACAAACTTCATAGATAAAGTCTCTCTGTTAAAGTTATACATGAAAGTATTCTTCATCTGTTCATCAGAAGCTTTCATCTTATCAACAACATCTTTAACCCATCTCTTAGTCTCAGCATGTTGTTCTAATCTATCCATCATTGCATCAAAGTTAGAGTCTACTTGATTAGGTGATGATAAGATAGAACCTATAAGAGTATAGTAGTAATCAAAGCCTGGGTATGTAGTTAATCCCATGTAACCCTTCTTAGTACTACCATTAGTATCATAGTTAGGTATTTGAGATAAGAATCTTTTAAGTAAGTAAGATGCAGACTGTTTACCGTTATCTTCAACAGATTCACGAGTATAGTCTTTTTCTCTTTGGTCAGCAGCATCTATTACTATAGCCTCATCAGTATCTTGACCATCTTCTTGTTCATTAATCTCAGCTACCTCCTCTTCATCTTTAACCTCTATATCAACAGTCTTTTGGTCTCTTGACATAGTAATAGATATACCAGTGAACTTACTAATGTAGTCTTCAAAAGCTTCATTGATTAAGAAATTCCAGTTTTTCTTTAATACTTCTGCATTGCCTCTTAGGTTATTGAATTGGTCTATCACCTCTTTTAGGGCAGGATAGTTACCAGTTTCATATAACTTATTAAGGTTGGCAAGCTGTCTATCTACTACTGCTACTTTAGGGGAAATAATATCACCAAAAGTTTTTCTAATGTCAGCTTCTAAATCTTTCTTATTTAATGTAGTTCTTTTAACTGGGTCAATCTTATTCATTACTTCATTAGCAATGAATTGAACTACTGTATTCCTATCTACAATATTTAAGTCTTCTACCTTAGTTAATTTAACTTTAATAGATTGTACTATATCATCAGTTAACTTAGCATAGTCAGGGTCAAACTTAGCACCACCTAGTTCTCTTAAAGCTTGCATAGCCTCAGGAGTTAAACCTAAGTTCTCAAAGTTTTCCATATCTGCTTGGATAGCAGCAATAGTAGATGCAGTTGTATCTATGTTTTTAGTAATAGACTTTGCAATTTCTTTTGCAACTTCCCTAGGACTAGGCTCAGTTTCGATGTTGTTCCCTAAAGAAGTAGATTGACCCGAATAACTGTAGTGAATTACAGGTTGTACAAATGTGGCATAGTTTCCATCACCTAAATCAAATGACTTAACATTAGTCTTAAGCTTACCTTTTAAGTATGTACTATAATCTCCAACAGGAGTTACCTTGTTATCTAAACCAATAGTAGCTACATTAGGATTAGTTTCTAATTGCTTAGAGGTCATGTTCTGTTTCATCTTACCTAAGTAGTCATCAACAAACTGACCATTACCTATACTCTGTCCTCTGAATATTCTAGCTAAGTTAGTAGCAGCTATGTTAGCTAACAATGCACTATTACTCTTAGTTAAGTTTTGAGGGTGTAAATACAAAGCAAAGCCATTACTTTCATCCTTAGGATTAAGCTTACCATTTTTCAGACCCATAACAACTCTACCTTCTGATATAGATAAGAATGGAGTACCATCAGGCACACCCTCTCTTGAGTTTATATCATCAGCTATACCTTTGTTAGTCTTAGCATTTGAATTGAATACTTGGATGAAGTTACCTAGATAAGTTTGTAAGTCAGCTTGGTCAAATAAATCTAAATTAGTTTGGTTTTTGATACTATCTCTTATAACTTTAATCTCAGAAGCCTTAGCAAACTCTTCTTTGGTATCTAGTTGAGCCATATAAGTCTTGATAGCCATAACAATACTAGACTTAGCTTCACCATCTATGTATTCATACATAACTTTAGAAGCTACATATTGTTTTCTACCATCAACTAAACCTACTTGTCTAGCATCATATCTATGACCTATACTTAAGTCTTGAGCATTAACTAAGTCTTCAAAGTTAATTATACCCTCATTAGTAACTAAGTTACCATTAGAGTTAGTATAACCAAGTAATGCTTGAGGGTTAGCTTGTGCTACAGTTATAGTAGGCTGATTCATAGGAATAGTAATCATAGTCCCAGGTCTCTTCTCTGTAACTGTAATTGAACTAGAACCATTCTCTAATACACCTCTTCTAAACTCTAACAACTCTTTTCTTGATTGCTCAATAAGTTGTTTTTGCTGTCCAGGTTTTTCACCATAACCTACATTGGTTGGGTTATACCAATCAACATCATGTACAAAAGCTACACCTTTACCTTCAGAGTTATATATAATCATAGGCACTTTACCTACATACTCATCTGAGTTTTTATCTTTACCTACAGCCCACTTACTAAATGATATAGAGTCTCTCTTCTCATAGTCCTCAGACCATTGAGCAACTAACATATCATTTGATTCAGTAGGTACTTTAACATCTAGCTTAGTCCCAGGCTGATATAGATTAGGATTCATTAACTCCTTGCTATCTACATACTGACCTTGGTTTAAACTATCAGAAGTATATCTGTAGTCTATCTCAATCTCACCTTGCTCATTCTCGTTAAAGAATCTTTCATAAGGAACTGACAGGTGAGCGAACTTTAAAGTACTCTCGACAGTTTTAAATGGTTGTAAGTGCTTATAAACTTTCTGACCTGTTTCAGTTTCCTCAATTTGTAATGGAGCAGCTTGCTCTTGTTCTATTTTCTCAGTAAGAACTTGTTGTTCTTCTTTAAGTTCTTGTTCTGTTATTTTACTTTCTTCGATGTAATCAAAGAAGTCTTTAGCCTTTGACTTACGTGTGCCAAAGAGTTCATTATATACTTGATTGAAATTAGTGTTCGCATAGTTATTTAACTCCCATCCTAATCTAATTGCATTAAATTGTTTCTCTACTTGCTCAGGAGATGTATGTAACATTAAGTCTTCTACTAACTCTTTGAAGCTAGGCTTTCTACCTAACTCTGCTGCCATAGAAGTATAGTAGTCAGATATTTTCTGTCTTACATTTTCCTTTTGTTCATCTGATAAGTTATCATTAAGTACTGAAGGGTCAAACCATGAGAAGCCCTCATCTTCAACTACAGTAGCCTTAGATGACACTTCTGAGTTATCTAATGGTTTTACTTCCTTAGCATCAAACTCTGCATTTATTCTATCTACATCAGATTTCAATCTAGGAATATTATCTACCATAACTGCATCCTCAGTCATACTATAAGGTAACTCTGATAAAGCTTTCTTCCTAGGGTCTGTTTCTGCAATAGGACTACCAAATAAATCAGCTACATCATTAGATACTATAGTAGCACCTAACTGAGACCTAATTGGATTAATTGTAGGTTTAACTACAGGTGCATTAGCAGGTTCTTCATCAGCAGGTAATACATTACCAAATAAACCTGTACCCGCAGCAGGCTGTTCTTCTTCCTCTACTTCAGTTGTAGCACCTAAGATATTATTAATAGGTGCTGTACCTGCTTGGGGTGTAGCTGTTACTGATGGAGTATTCTTTAATCTAGTAGCTTCATCTTGAGCATTAAGTTCTTTTCTCTTAGCTTGTATTCTTCTATTAATATCATCAGTAGCTAGACCTTGTTGTATAGTACTAGCCTCAAAGTTATTTAAGTCAGATAGATTATCTACATCTTCTATTACTTGATATAATCTTTCTTGTGCATTCTTCTTTTGGAATACAGGGTCAGACCAAGTATTCATCTCTTTTCTAGTCTTAGTAATCTCAGACTCAATATCAATCTTCTGTGCTGTTAACTTTTTAAGTTGAGCATTAAGGTTAACAGACTTAAGAACTTCATTATCTAGTATCTGTTGTCTAGGGGACAAGTTACTAGCTATCTCTTTTTGTATAGCTAATTGTTCCTCAGCTTCAGTAAGTCTAGCATTTAGGTCTTCAACTTGTGCAGTTAATCCATCTTTCTGAACTTGAGTAAGTTTTTCACTTTTAAGTTGAGAATTAAGAAACTTTAATTTTGAATTGGCTAATGATTGGAATACTTGTAAGTCATTAATCTCCTTGCCTGGATTTGAGATATTACTTAAGTCAGGCATCTGTGCTTGTAAGTCTCCTATCTTTTGGTCAACAGAAACCTTCTCATTATTAAGATTGTTTAAAGCATACTGTCTGAACACTATATTAGGTACAGCCTCTCTTGCATTATTCACTTTAACTGTATCATAGATAGATTGTATCTCTCTAGCATCAGCTATAAAGCTAGGGAAATTACTAGCTATAAAGTCTTCACTACCTTCAAGACCATTCTCTTTAAGGAAATCAGTATCATTAGATTGTACAGCACCAAGAACATCATTCAAATAACCAGTATAAGAATCAAAGGCTTTACTATCATCCTTCATATTATCTAAGTGTACAGCTTGCAGTGCTTTAGTAACACCCATCTTTCTTCTTAGATTATTAGCATGAACCTCATCACCAGTTTCTTCAGCGGCTCTGATGTCATCAGCCATTTCTACTCCAATACCTGTAGAAGATTTAATGAAGTCATCATAATTCTTGTTTAATTCTTTAGTGTTTCTACTTTCAGTAGCTTTACCTATACCATGAGATATACCACCTAAGATTGCACCACCAAAGATACCTGAGATAGTTGCATTCCAAGTATCACCTTTTCTATTGAACTCTGAGAATCTCTCACCAAAACTAGATTTATCATCTCTACCTGCTAATACATCAGCACTGTGTTTAGATTCATCTTGTACTAAAGCTTGCCAATATTCCTCACCACCTTCTGATAGCATACCAAAAGTGTGACCAATACCTTGTGCAACTTTAGGATTCTTAATCCCACTTAATACACTTTCAACTATACCACCATTAGCACCACCTGATATAGGGTTGAATGTCATTGCTCTAAACTGTAGTATGTCTAAAGCCATTAATGGTAAATTACCAAGATAGGTATCTTGTGCCGCCTTAGCAGCAGCTTCTTTAGCTTGTTCCTCAGGAACTTTCTTATCTAATAAATCTTTATATGTAGTTTCAAATGAATCAGCAGCTTCCATCATACCCTCATTGTGTCTATTGAAGACACCAAAGGCTGTAGCATTTCTTCTCATCTTAGATGCTAGGTTACCTGATTCGGTAATACCACCTAACATATTCTTGAATGTTTGTACTCTTTTAGACATCAAAGCAGCCTCAGCAGCTTCACCTATACCTGCTGTTGCAGCACCTATAGCTATAGTCTCTAATGCAGAGTAAGCCATAATACCTGCTGATAAACCTGTATCAGCAAACATCTGTGCCCACCATCCACTATCTCCTGGGTTAACCTCACCTTGTTCTGTTTGATATATGGGATTATCTTCTTTGGCATTCTCCATAAGAGTCTTACCAAACTCTGTTACAGCATTACCAAACTCTTGTTGAACACCTTTAATAGTCCCTATAGATTGGTCAATATCCAAGCTTGTTCCTAAAGAAGTAATAAACCCTCCTGCTACTCCTGTACCAAATTGTGCAAGACTATTACCAAACTGCTCTGCACCTGTTTGGTTAGTTGCTCTAATAGCATCTAGATTAGGATTATCAATATCTACTTGGGGTATGTATGCAATATAGTCCTTAGCTTTTTTGCCTGAACGTGCTTCAGCTACAGAACTGCCTACTTTCTGTGAGTCAAGAAATTGTTTTGAACCGTAAGGATTAGCCTGTGAGATTGGCTTAAGAGGATTACTAGGGGGAGTATTATCTCCCTCTAGTAAATCTAAGATGTGTTGTTTTCCCATTTAACAAAATTAAAGTATTTTATGTAAATACCTCAATTTTTGTTAGTTATTATGGTTGAACTTCAAATGTTTTAAAGGCATTTCTAACTGCATCTTCTACACTTGCAAAGTTACCTGTTGCATCTTTAGTATTAGCTGAGTTAGGAACTACCACTGTTCCACCATTAGGTGTTGTAATCTTAGCATTGTATACACCTAAGTTACCACTTGCAGTATTAGCTAAGTTCTTAGATGGTGTAATAATCAACTGTGGTGCAAACCTTGCTCCATTATTAAGTGTGACCTCAGGTAGTTGAGTATAACCTTGTGGTTGTCCACCTTGTGCTTCAAAGTTAATTATTCTATCATCAACTTCAGCTATAGCTTGAGAGATAGCACTATCTTTAATTAATCTACCTACTCTTGATTTCTCAGGATTCTTAGAGTTAGCTAATTGAGTAGCTAGTGTTTTCTGTAAGTTACCTGTAATAGGTACTACATATAACTCTCCTGTAGTCTTTTGTTTAACTGTAATGGATGCAGGTATTCCACTCATAGGTGGATTGATAGTTGAGATTTCAACATCACCTAAAGCTTCACCCCAATTAACTTTAGGAGTCTTACCCCCAAGTAGGTCTAAAGGTTTATATAATTCAGGATTCTTTTTAATCTCATCCATTACTAGCTTCTGTTGTTTAACATCAACACCTGCTCCCTTAACTTTAAAGCTAGTCTTATCTTGATTATCTTTAAACCAACTTTCCATGTGTTTACTATCAGCATTAGCTATCTTCTCTAAATACTTAAGCTTATTAACTAAAGGTTTAATCTGTGCATCATTAGCAGGATTGTAAGAAGGTCCTCTACCACCAGTACCACCTGATGATATAGCTATGTTCTTGTTTAAGTCTAAAGCACTAATCTGTGCTTTTAAATCTCTTACCTTTTTATTAATGTTAGGTAATTGTTTTAAATCATCACTATCAAAACCATCAGCTATAAGTTTACCATTAACAGACTGTCTAGCTTGATAAGCTAAGGCTGCTTTTTGTGCAGATGCTTTCTCAGATGCTATAGCTTGAGACATATACATACTACGCTCATCTGTAGATAATCTCTCATCATTAGCTAAGTTTCTATTCTTAAGTGCAGTAGACCTTTCAGCAGCTATATCATTAAGTAATCCTTCATTACTAATTTTACCATCAGTACCCTTAGGAGTCCAAGTAAACTCGAATCCTTCTGTATCTTTAAGTGGGCTAGTAACTGGATTACTAGCATTACCTACTTTAGGTGCATTAGCTTTAGCATCTAGTTTTGCTTTGGTTTCAGCAACCTTGTCAAGTTTCTTCTCCGCCAAGGAAGCTTTAAGTGTTGCGAGTTCTTTTGCATTGGCTTGTTTGATACCTTCTTCATAGTTAAAATTATCTCTATCGTTTTGGTTATTGATTGCAATCTTTTGTAAATCATGAGAGAAGTTTACTGCTTCCATAGCATAAGGATTAACAGCTATATCATGTTCAGTAGAACTTTTTCTAAAAGCCTCAGTACCTACCATTGCTCTAATAGCACCTGATAGTGGAGACCTCATATCAAATACAGGTTGACCTGCTTTATCTAATTGGTATGGAGGTATAAAATTACCATTCTCATCATTAACTCCTTGAAGATAACCATACTTACCACCTTGTCTCAGATAACCTTTAACATTCTCGTCACCAAGTAAAGCATCAGTAGCTATTTGAGCAACTCTTCTAGCATCTACCCACTCATCTTTATCATTGTTAGTAACTAACCATTGACCACCATTACCTGTATTCTTAGTTTCCTTAGAGTTAGCTTTGATGTCACCTACTTTATCTTTAAGTAATTTATTAAAGTCCTGTGTCTTATATACATCTTCTGTATACAACTGATTGTAATTACCAGTCTTAGCATCAAAGTTAGCCCCTTGATAGTTTTTAACAAAAGCTGTTTTCATCTTCCTATAAGCATCAGGAGTAATCTCTCCTTTAGCTACAAGAGGTGCATACATAGTGTCCCATTGATTAAGCTTTGCTGCATTAGCTTGTATAGCAGCAATCTCTCCAGTAGCCATATCAGTAGAAATCTCTCTACCTAGGCTTCTGATTAATGGCATTTGCTTTCTGTAATTAGTGGGGTCTGCCTGCAAAGCTTTAGCTGTATCTTGTATTCTTTTATTGTAAGTGTCTTGTATCTGTAAGACTCTTTCATTATCAGATGTTAAATGGTTAATCTTACTTACAGCATTCCCGAACAAGTCTGTTTGTTGAACAGCATTATCTACAGCAGCATCAGTGACAGCAATAGCTTTCATCATCTGCGCAGCAGGTAAGTTGTACATATAATCCACAGGATTGTATGTAGGTGCTTTATAAAATCTGTTAGCCATTATTTAACTTTCTTTTGTTTAAGTCTACCTGTCTTAGCATCTCTAACATAGGTGATACCATTAGTTGACATATCTGCCATAATATCAATTAAGTCTTGATTAGCTTGAGTAGTGTTTAAATCTTTACCTGTCTTAGATATACCTGTACCTATATCAGCTAGTGATTGTCCTAGCATAGTATCAAAGTTACCTTTGTCTTGTCTATCAGCAACATCTCTTTGTTGCTCACCCTGCATCTGATACATATCTTGTTGGTTCTCTAACTGTGATTGAGTATTAAATAATCCAACCATTTGTTGAGCTATACTAGATGCTATATCATTACTAGCTAAGTCTCCACTTAAATCAGTTACAGCATCCAAAGCCCTAAGTGTATTAACACTACCTGCCGAATTTCTGTTTCTATTTCTAGCACCTGTTCTACTTAATTGTAGCTTTTGGTCTTGTGCAGTTTTAATTGCAGCAAGCTGTCCTTTAGCATTTGTATTTGCTATTAAAGCATCCTCACCAAAGTTTTGGAATGCATTAATATTCGGAGTATCTGAGAGGCTGCTTCCTAAAGTAGAGAGTAATGGGGTGATTGCACTAAATGCATTTCCAAACATCCCTAGAGAATCTCCTTCTGTCATACCTGATGCATCTACATCTGCATTAGGAGTTGCTAATGGTGCAGGTGGAGTACCAACTGAAAGTCCCGCTTTTGTTAACATTGGACTAGCTGTAGGGGTTTCACCATTATCAGGATTAACCAGTTGACCTATATTAAAAGGTGCTTGTATTGGGTTACTAGTAAAACTAGGTATGATACCTTTAAGTATATCTTCCCAAGGGTCTGTACCAACTTCACCACCTAATGCAAACTTTTTAGGTTGTACACTCCTATTAGCAATCTCTTGTATTGCCAAGTCATGTTGTTCTTCTAAGTCTAGTCCTATCTTAGTTCTATCATGAGAGTTCTTAGCTACTATATCAGTAGGGTTAGCTTCAAATGCTTTAGTAAATTTCTTAAGACTCTTCTCACGTTTAAGTTTTCTCTCTTGCATAGTCTTTCCATCAATAGAAATTCTATCAGAGAATACCTTAGTACCATTAGGTAAGTCAACATCTATACCACCTTCCTCATGTGTGTTACCTTGGAATTGCATAATATCTCCTAGTGGAGTTTCAGCAACTTCTTGGTCTTCTACTTCAACAGCAGTTGAACCTATTGTACCACCATTAGCTAATCTCTTCTTAGGTATATTGTAATCAGGTGAATCATAAGTCATACCCTCTCTACCTGTTTTAACAATACCTTTAGTATTTAAAGGTACTCCCTCAGGCATACTCTCAATATAATTAGCTAGACCTAAGGTATTACCAAAATCTAGACCTGCATCTTTGTATGCTCTATAGTCTTTATCTGTAATAACATTACCTTTAGGTGTAGTTATATCTTGATGAATCCAATCTAAACCACTAGGTACAGATGGGTATCTATTTTTTATCTTCTTTGGTGGATTTTCCATAGTTACTATACCTCCGTTTGCCATCTTCTTTTTACCAGTGCCAGTCACATCTGTAGCTAGTTGACCGTAGTCTAATATATTTGTTAATAAATGACCTGAAATCTTATAAGCATTAGACATAACTTTACCTACCTTTGGTACTTTACCCATAATTGGTATAGAGCCTAATACGTTCAAAGCCTTTTCATCAAAAGATTTATTGTTAGCAAAAGCATCATAAGTATCTCCATAGTTAGAGATACCTGTTGGGTCAGCTATTTGTACTAAGTCTTTTGTTATAGCCTTACCCTTAGTTCTAAAAGTCTTTATTGAATTTTCAGTTTCAGGGGATTGAAGATAATTTAATAACTCTGCTCCCTTATCTCCAAGCCAACTACCATCACCAGTTAGTTTCTTTTTTGGTGGGTCAACTGTACCACCAAATGCCATCTTATTAAACATAGCATCTAATGGATTACTTACATCCTCTGCTCCTCCAAGTATAGTACCAAGACCACTGAAAGCATTACCTATCAGAAAGTCTAAACCCATAGAGTTTATACCTGAACCGAAAGCTAATTGTTTTCTCTTTCTCATTATCTGTCAGAGTTTTGTTGAGTACTTAATAAGTAATTAGTAGTAAGTTGAACATCGGTAAAGTTATCAAATTTTAATCGTATAATTAAATATTTGTCACGCATACTTTCAAGTTCAAGCCAATCTTTAAGAAAGTTAATGTTTGCTTGATTAGGTACTTTGTCTATAGGGAACTCAGTTTTGATAGCACCCCAGTTAGATAAGAACAAAGGTTTAGATGGGTCGATAACATTATCTCTAATATCATTAAGGTTCCAATCTCTCTCTACTCTGTTAACAGTAATGATACCTACCAAATCTTTAGTTTGCTCAAACATGTAATCCTCATCACCTTCACCTTTAGGAGAAAGCAACAATTCACCAGTTGACTGTCTGTTATTATAGGCAATCATCTTGTTGAAAGTAACATCCCTTAACTCAACTTCTTCTCTACTTACACTATCTAGTTTTGAAGCTATTGTTTGAAAGGTTATATCTTCGGTGACTACTGTCTCAGCTTTATTCTTTTGGTCTACATACTCATAGATATGTGGATATGTTACACCATAGAACTGCTGATACTTGTTTGGAGTATTATGCTTCCATACCTTATTAGTTCTAGCTACAAATGAATATAAGTCATCATGGTTATACAAATAAAAGTTAGGTATATAACTATGTAATCCCATCCAAGCTTGCTCACCCTCTTCTAAGCAGAAGCTTCTAGTCCAAGATTTATCTTCAAAGTATACTTGATTACTAAAATCTACATAATCAAAGTTAGTAGGTATACCTCTACTGACTACAAACTTATTAGTAGTAGAGTCAAATACTAGTTGACCTGGAGTTAGGTCATCAGGCATAACACCACCTACAGATGAAACTATCTTAAAGTTAAGTATGTAATCACTTAGTAATAAGTAATCTCTTTTAGTTACAATCAACCTATTGTGGAAACTATCAAATGTAGTATGTATACCAATACCAAATGGATTGGCATGGTTATCTACATTAGGAAAGTTCTTACCAGTAATACCTCTATATTGATTAGCAAAGTGGTCTACTAAGTTATTCTTAAACCAATACTTGATACCTACCTTAGAAATCTCTTGTAACTCTCTATCAAATAGATATATCTTATTCTGTAATTGATTAACATATATTAATCCATTATCAGTATTAAGTACAGTCCATTTATGTTGAGTACCTGCTGAACCTATATCACCATCAATAATCTTCTTAGGCTTAATAGAGAAGTATTCTCCCGTACCTATAAATGATATTAACTCACTAGTAACTCTCTCTTGTTGGTTCTGTGGTAGTAACCATAAAGCCTCAGAGGTAAGTATGAATAAGTTATTGTTTCTCTTAGTGATAGCTGTAATATTACCATGTTCAGCTTCTATATCTCTATAGTTATTAACTTTGAATACTCTAAAGTTATCAGTTAACTCTTCTTGAAAGCTTTCTTCTGACCAGTGTACTCTATTAGGATGAGACTCTTTACAGTTAGAACAGCAATCATAGGTAGATGGTAAAGACTCATATATGTTTTGAGTATTCTCTCTACTAAAATCTTTGTTATAGTTATAAGTTTCAGGACAAGCAAAACCTTTAGGCTCATACTTGTTTGTATCAATGTTATACATTAACCACCTACTTCTAAAGTAATCATAGATAGAAGTCTTATAGGCAAAGTACTCACCACAAACATGTTCCTCTGTCTGTCTTAATGAAACATTAACTTCACTCTCAACATATAGTCCTTCCATTAACTCATTAGCATAAGCTACATAAGAAGAAAATCTTATACCATTACCTGAAGCATTATTAAATTCACCATCATCAGTTACTTGTTCAAGTACACCATCATTGATTTCATTAGTAAGAACTTCAATAGCTGTAGAAGTTACACCAATAGCACCTGCTAATATAGCAGTAGCTACTATGATAGCTGATACACCAATAGCACTAGCAGTAACACCTACTGCGCCTAAGGCTGCAACAATTGCAGGTGCGCCTGCTCCCGCTGTTATAACTGTAGCTACAGCAGCACCAACTACTAATATAAGTTTAAGTAAACTTTTAAAGATACCTTTCTTTTGTTTTCTATATAAAGAGTTAGCTATATCCCATCTTGAAATAAAAGTGTCTCCACCAAATACTCTTTGAGTATTAGCTAAAGTATACATACAGTTATGCATTCTTTGGTATCTAATATCATCTAGTATAGGATGTACATTCCTATTAACCATATAAGATACATAATACATATCCTTGTGGTCTTTACCTGATATAGGTAATCTTGATTGTGTGTTAACTATGTGTGCCCTATTAGTCCATGATAGATTATATAAAGGTGAAGTCGGTCCATTAAAGGTTAAGTCCTTAGCTGCTCCATCTAATACTATAGATTTAGTAACAGCATAGTTCTGATTACTATTAACTGAATTAAGTCCACCATAACCATGAACTCTAACTTCAATCTTCATGTTAACTTCCTTAGTCCAACTACCTGCACCATCTTCTTCATTAGAGAATACGTTTACACCAGTTCTAGGAAACTCTCCTTCATATCTTAAGTAATCCCCATTAAGTGTTTCTTTATTAAAGAATACTCTAGGAGTAAATAAATAATTACTTAGTGTCTCCTTCTCGTTATCATCAAATGAATTAAAATAAGCAAAGGCATTATATCTTTGTCCGTCAATATCAACTTTCTTTAACTGCCCTGCAAATCCTTTATCAAGGATAGTTCTGTTTTGGTCATCCCTTTTTCCCCTAACGAAGTAGTGACCTACAATATCGGGATGCGGATATTGAATATTGCTAAATTGAATACCTAAGTTTCTTACTATGGTAGTATCTGTAAACCCTGCATTGATAGTTTGTTTCTCTACAGTTACAGTAAACTTAGTTGTCTCTGTAGTAGCTGTACCTGATATGTCAATGATTTCAAATATATCATAACCACCATCACCCTCATCTATCTTAACAGCATTGAAAGGAAAGTTCTCATCATCAATAACATAATCTTTAGTTTGAGGACTACCATTTAATTCATAAGTAACACTTAGTGTATAACTATCAGTAGTTTCAAATGTTTGTCCCTCTAGTAAAGCAACAGTAGCATATAGCCCTGTCTTACCTGTAGCAAGTGAACCATTCTTAACATGAGGTTCTATACCCCTAGTAGGGAACTTATGATGTCTTATAGGCTTACCTGTAAGTACTTGTCCATAACCATCTAAACCCCAGTAATCATTTTCATTACAATCAGTCCTGTTCTCATAGAATACACCAGTGTTCTGATGATAGCCCATAGCACCTATACTATCATTAGCAGTATTAAGTTTAACTGCTGTCTCATACACTTGAAACTTCTTAGCTTTAGATGTAGTTGGTAATGCGTTATAGTTAGTAGGGTTACTATTAATGAATGCTACATCCTTATTCCAAGGAGTGATAACAGTATCATCTGCTGTAACTACTACTGTATTGTTAATAGGATTCCAGTATCTATTTAAAGGTCTACCTGGGATATGACCTACAGGACTCTCTAGTCCATTGTTAAATACATATACTATACCAAGAGGATAAACTTCTCCTCCCATATAACCCTCTCTCTCCCAATAGGTATGAGGAGATTTAGGATTACCTACATCTAAAACATCAGATGCAGAGGCTTCCCTTATAATATAATTAGTTCTAATCTTAGATGCAAACCTCTGGAAGCCACAATAGTTTACTTGCTTTCCTTTAGTACTAGCTAAGATTAATTTATTTTCTTGTTGTTCTATATGTTCAGCAGTATCTATATCTGATTTACCTAAAGCTAAGTCAGCTAAAGTGATTTCAGTATAGCCTGAGGTATTACCATCATAAGTAAACTCTGTTCTATTGATAGGAATATTAGGACTAAGTAATACTCTAGTAGGATTACCAGTTTTATCTGTAGCCTCTATTACAGCTATCCTATAGAATGTATAAGTATTGTCTAAAGAACTTAAAGTTAGTTTAACAGATTTGTTAGTTGGTGGTGTACCTGCTAATGGGTCAACATCTACATTAGATGAACCTACAATAGATGAGTAGCTAGAACTTAATGATGAAGCATAGATAGGTACTAGTTGAGAACTGTAGATAAAGTTAGTTGGATTTAAGTTACTATCAACATACTGTATAGCAAAGTTAATAGTACCTGACTTAATCTGTCCACCTGTTAATACTTCCATACCACTAAAGCATGGTACAGTATATGCAGGAAATAGATTGAACTTATTAACATCCCATCTTTGACCAGTAAAACTACCAACAGGATTAGCTAACCAAGTCTTATATTTTTGACTATAGAAATCTTGAAGTCTATTTAAGTTAAAGTATTTGACAGATACATTACCATCTGTAAAGTATACTACATCTTCACAACCTCTTCTTAGTCTGTAGGTAGCACTTATCTGATGATTAAGAGTAAAGCCAAGCTTGCCACTAACAATAGTGGTATAGTTACAGTCTTTATCAACTACACCTATTTCATTACTAGTCTCATCTAGGTTACAAAGCCATACTACATTCCTACCATTATTCATATATACTTTACCTATAGGTATATAACCTTCAGGAAAGTTTCCACAAATATCATTAGCATTCTCATTAGAGATAGAATTACCTCTACCATCCTTTGTGGACTTAACTAAGTTTAAGCCCATTCTGAAAGTACCATCAGGTTGGTCTACAGGAGAGAAGTCTGAGTGTTCTCCTTTAATAGGTTTTTCTATGTTAGTGTCCATTATCTTCTGCCTGGGTTGTTGTAGGCTCTATTCTCGCCTTTGTTTAGATTCTTAAAAAAGTTAAAGTATCTCGCTTTCCTCGGTAGTATATAACTCCTTTGCTTAAGAAGATTCTCATGTTCATCAACCCCACTTACCATTAATGCTTTACTACTAGCTTGACCACAATACCACACCCAGTTACCTTCAGCAGTTAGCATCTTCTTCTCTGCTCCTTCAGTACCAGTATAGAACTCTCTACTATAGTACTGCCATCTACAGTAATCTGCTGCTGCTGTAATATAAGATATTTCATCAGGTATCATTGGTCTACCTTCTTCATCCACTTGTTGTCTAGCATAAGCTATAGCTACTTGTCCCTCTTTGAAAGAGAACTTAAGCATACCATCATCTAACTTATACTCATCTTCACAACCACTATAGATAGCATCATAATCTTGCTCTTGACAAACTTCTGTCATGAACATAGTATTAGTAGCTAATCTAATAGGACTAAAAGCTGACTTGTATACATTGGAACTAATCCAATTATAATAACCATACTGTAATTCAAAGAAAGGTCTATAGTAAGCCAACTCATAGGCATTAACTGGCTCACCATATTGGTCTACTGCTACAGGTATATCAGGTGTGATGTTATCATCACTTGGACCTACCTGTATGTAGTTATTAGTTATAAAGCTAGGTGTAGCTAAAGTAGACTTATCTACAAAGTCTGCTCTCCTATTTCTAGCTAACTGTATGATAGCATGACAGAACTTAGGTTTAGCTACCCTATAGTTTCTAACTTCTGCAAAACATACAGTCTCCTTGAATTGAGTTATAGCACCTATCTGTTGTAAGGCATCTCCAATCCATTCAATTATATCATTCTCTTGGTCTAAAGGCATAGTACCCTTAAGCCTAGAGAATACTCTATCTACAGAAGTTAATTCAAATCTCATTATATCTTATTCAAAAAGGTCAGCAAGTTGTTTATCCTTAGATTTAATTTCTACAGGATTCGTAGGAGAGAACCACTCTTTAGTATAATACATATACTCATTGTGGTCTGAACCTTTAAGCTTATAACTAATATCAAAGTTCTTACTAACTACAAAGCCATTCTCAATCTCCCTTACAGTGATTGTACTTTCTTTCCTTATAATAGTAGCATCACTAGGTATCTTATTGACATCCTTAGTTTCTTTGCTTGTAGTCCTTAGACTTTTAATTCCTGATTCCATGATTCTTTTGTCAGTTTATTTATACAAAACTAATAATTTTCGACAATAAATTCCTTACCACCAAAGATTAATTTACTGAGAGCCTCTTGATTACCCTTACTTAATCTAAATGAATAAAATGTTTTATTCTCGATATTCAAATTCCTCTTATACCACCTCATTCTATATCTAATACCATTACTATGGTCATTAGTATAATATATTTTTTTATTGTCTAGTCTAGCTTGCTCATCTCTAGCCCATAGTTCTTTAGTCAATTTCCAGTCAGGTGCTAGATTACAAGGCTTACCCTCTTCATTAAATCTAACTTTAATCTTAGTACCCTTGACATACATCTTACCACACCTGCTAGGTAATTCAACTTGATAACCTTCAAGTATCTTCTTAGCTATGAACTTAAAGAAACCTCTAGTTATCTTACTAAATACACTAACAGTAACTTGGTCAACACACTTTTCAGCATACATAGGATATGCTCCATGTATATAACTGCCCTCTTCATACTTACTTGGATATACTACATATCCAAGACTACCACCATTAGTAAATGGTTTTCTATCTCTCTTAGCCTTTGGTAGCTGTAAACCCATCTTCTGAACTATTATTAAATTTATCTTCTCTACCATTAGCAAATACCTGAACCTCAGGTAAGCCTAACTCTATTAAGCTAGGTATCAAATCTTCCTCATAAGGAAACAGAAAGTTAAGGGGACTGATACAGCTAATATCTTCTTCCCTACAAGCAGAAGGATATTGATAAGCTTTTACAAAGTCCGCAAATACTGCTTCGACTCTTAGTGTCTCAAGCTTAAGGGTTGCTGATACATATAAATACCCATCACCAGTAAAGAAGAAACATATTGCACTAGGTGTATACTTATTACCTTTGTTAAACTTTACCTCTGAAAATGTAGACTCTGTTAATCTAAGTGTCCCCTCATTAGTAGTAATTATACATAAGTGTTTATTCTTAAGTGCAATTATCTCAGGTAACTTAGTTGTACTCCTAAGTATCATACATCCTGTTTGTGGAGTACAAGGACATTGGTTTAACGGAACTACTTCTAAGTCTACACAAGGTATAGTCTGATAAGCCCAACTAGAAATCATCTGATTCTTCTTAGCTTCTTGAGATAGTACTCTAGCCCTTATACCTTTAATAATACTAAAGATATATCTCTTACTTAATCTAGTAGACCTACTGGCTGCACCATGAGAGTATGCAGTTTGAAATCTTTGTATCACCTCTCTTACCTCATTCATGATGCCCGTTTTAATTGTTGTTTAGCTAATCTGTTTTCTAGTGCTACCTTCAATATACCACTATAATCTTCAGTTAGGAATCTATCATAAGTAGCATCAGGCTTAAGATGTATTAACCATCTCTCTGATACTTTGAATCCATATATCTGTTCAAGTAATACTTGATATAGACTGAACTGTATTTGATAATGATTATAAGGATTATCTAATAGTCTACTAAATGGTGCTAATAACTTCTGACCTCTGAAGTTCTTAAACAAATCTTTATTAGTCTTATAATCACCTATTATAAAAGTATTAGTCCAAGTATCAAATAGTATAAAGTCACCTGTACCTGAGAAGAGGAACTTCTTGTGAACCATCTTCAACTCTCTAGCTACTACTACATACCTACCAGGGTACTTACTAAAACAATCAGACCAAAAGTTAACTATAGCTTTCTTCTTATTATGCTCCTTAGCTTCCTCTAGTTTCCTAGACTTCTCACCAAAGTCATGTACATCTGAACCATCATCACATGCATCTTTACTTACTTTAGCCCAAAGTTGTTTATGATACCCTAAAGGTTTACCCTCTTTAATATCTTTTCTTTCAGCTATCTTATCCCAATCTTGTGGTTTAACAAATTCATGTATAAGACCTGACACCGACTTAGCTATCTTGTTACCTCTATAAAAGTACTCATGCCTAGAAGCTTCAAAAGTCAAACCCTTAAAGAAAGGTTTGACTTTTAATTCGAAGTTATCTATAATCTCTTGTGGTGTCATTGAGACTCTTTAGTTTTTAAATATTGTGCATGTATTCCTACTGTTCTTTCTAAGTCTAATAATCTCTGAGAGTGTTTATTAACTCTATCTGTTAAAGTATTAACATCCTTCTCAATATTCTTAGAAGTATTCTCTATATTATTAAGCTGAAGTTTAATCTCAGGTATAGTCTTAAGTGTATCATATATCTCTATAGTATCTTCCTTAGTACTGATAGCTATAATCTTAGCCTCATTAATATCTACTGTTTGCTTATTAACTGTCTCTGCTAACGAGTCTACTTTAGATGTCATAGTCTTGGCTAACCATCCTATGATACCTAAGAGAGAAGTAAACAAAAACACAAGCAACCAAATACCAACTTGGAGCATGTAAGAATCAACCTGAATCGTTTTCTGTAGCAGAATCATTGGTATCAAAAGTAATAAATAATATTAACAATTAAGGATTGACTGTGATAACAATTCCAGTTTTATCTACACCAGTTTTAGGTAGAGGCATAATAGTCCCCGCAGCTAATGAGAACGTATTACTATAACCACCTAAGCTTGTTAAAGTAACATTTACAGTAGTACCACCAGTATTAATAAAGTAAACTGTTTGAGTGTTACCATCATTCTTAACATTGTATGCACCACTCCTAGCACCAAAATTTGATGGTATAGGAACCTCTGATGGTGTTTGACCTAACATGTATAGACCAGTAGTCTCATCTACAACTGATACTTTAATTACATCATCAGGTACAGTAGTGTTATTAATAAAGTCATATCCCAATATCTTTAATGAAGAGTCAGAACTTTGAGTTATTACTTCTACAAAATACTGAGGTTGAGATATAGTTATATTGTCACTATATATATCTGCTAATCCAACAACACCACCAGTATAGGTTTTAATTATAGTACCTGTAATACCACCTTGTCTTAAATTAAATGTTAGTGATGCATCATCAGGCCATCTAGTAGCCAAATGATAGTGAAATGCATTCCAACTAAGTATATCACCATAATGATAATTACCAGTTGAAGTACCATCACCTGCAAATGTGAATAAATCTGTAGTACTACCATTCTTCTGTAATGAGAAACTACCATCTACATAAGGACTAAGGTCTCTAGTAATACGATAGTTAATTACAGATGTTTGTTTCTCTACACAATCTCCATTTGTATTAGCATTAGCTTGTCCATTAGCTTCTATATTAGCTGTAGCCATAGCATTAGCTTCTGCTAGTGTAGGTGCAAAGAAGGTATTGGCAGGTACAGTATAAGGTACTACAGTACCATTAAAGTCAGGGTCTGAACACTGCTTTGTAAATGGTACTGTCATAGGGTCATTGCCATATCTTGAGGCACTGTTTATATTTATTATTCCCATTATCTTATAAGATTAAGATGCAAACTGACCTGAACCTGTATCTCTTACAGAGAAAGTCCAAGTATCATTATCGGCAGCATTCTGATTAGGTGAAGTATATGAAAACAATCCTGCATTAATACTAGCTACAGCAATGATTTGACCTACAGTACAATTAGTACCATTAAGTTTAAGTACACCATCAGCAGGTAAACTATCAATTCTTAAAGCATCAATAGGGTCATTCTCAGGGTCAGCATAAGCAGGTGTTGTACCTGTAGTGAAATCAGCTACAGTAAATACCTTAACTGCTCTGTTAGCTAAGTTGAAAGTATTATCACCTACCTCTGAAGGTGGTTGATTCACATAAGCTTCAGTATTAATTGTTATAGTTGCCATGTTGGATTTTTTTGGTGTTGGATTATTATCAGCTACCTGAAAGAATATTTTATCAAAATTTGCACTGCTTGTTAGTATAGTATAAGTATAACGAAGTAAGTTCGCATTAGCTATATTAAACTGAAAAGGAAAATTGTTATTAGGTATTGGTGTACCATTATAAGATAACACACCATTAAAAGTATTACTAAGTATAGTTACCATACCAGGCAAGTCTCCATTACTATCAAAGAAGCCTGTACTAAAATCTATTGGTTGAAAGATATAGACATCTTGATTGGCACCTGGGGTAAAGTCTGAGAATAACTTAACTATACTATTAACTGTAGGTGCTTCATTACAATCTGTAGTCTGATTTAAGAATACAGACCTTAAGTCATCTATACAGTTAATGTATTTAGATGTACATATCTTAGCTACATCATAGTTAAACTTCTTATTAACATAAATCTTCTCTTCCTCATCTACAGCTAGTAGGTCTTCATAGAAGTAATATGTTAGGTAGTATATAGATGCATAAGTAAGGGTAGTCTCTAAGGCTGACTCTACCTCTGTTTTGCCTGACTGTAATTCTTTATTAAGATTCCAGTATACTTTCTCCTTTAGGGAACAACTAGATAACTCTATGGCTTGCTGAGTAAATCCACTAAATAGACAATCACCACCACAATATTCTGTATTGGGTGTAATCATCAAAAAGTTATACGTAAGAATTTGGTTAAACATTGCCTGCTGTTCCCTAAGAGAAAGGGGATTATCAGCGCATCCCTGACAATTATTATTGCTTCCACATATAATGGTAAGGAAATTTTGAATAAAGGCTTTCTGTAGCCTTAAATAGGATTTGAATAAAACAGTTTGAGTATCTGACCCTCTAGTTAGTACTAACTTATATTCTCCATCAGTAGGTATTAGTATCTCAATACCTCTATCTATATCTACTGCAACTTCTAGGGGTATGATAGTTTGAACATCATCTACACCATCTACAGTAGAAGAAGTTATATTCTTATAGTCATCATTACACCCATATTTAATATCAAGTGTATACGAAAGTGTAGTAGTCCCTAAATTCTTTAAGTAGTACTTATCTTTATACTTAGTAAAAATGAAATCTGCTACCATTTTATTCTGATTTATCTTCTTTAATTTCTTCTTCAGCTACACTAGGTGTAACTTGTGTTGTAGTCTGTGTATGAGTTACTACCTCTACAGGTGCAGCAGGTTGTCCTCTAACTGACCTCACAAACTCGGTAATTGATTGGAAAGCTATAATACCAAACAATAGACATACATATATACATAACCCATATATCAAATATATGTTTACATTAAGTACATCTATTGCTCTAGCATTAGGATTAGTATTCCTTATTACATAGTTAGTTAATACTATATGATTAACCACTAAAGCTGTAATAAGGAATACTACTGTGTAAGCATTGGTTAAAGACCTTAGAGATGATTTACCATCTCTTCCTTGTAGGGACTCTTTAATCCATCCTAAGAATTTCATACTACGATTTTTTCTCAATCAAAGCTAAAGCATCTTTCTTGTACTGAATTATAATATCAGCAATGTCTTTCTTAGCCTTAGCTTCAAGTTCAATTAGTGCTTGTTGTTCAGGTGTAACTGCCTGACCTGGCTGTACTAGAGGTTGCTTACCTATAGTAATAGTTTCAGCTTGAGTATAAGCAATCAAAACTCCTTCTTTATCAAGTAGTTTCTTTCTAGTACTAATACTAGCCTCTACTCTAATAATTTCTCCAACTTGACTAGCTACTGCTACTTCTTGGTTTTCTACTTCAAAGTTCATAATTATTTATTTTTTGTGTAAATATATGGAAATTAAATTTTTATTTAATTGTATAACTGAAAGATACATTAAAGTTTCTACTACCTAATGTTTTACCTGTAGGTATATTATAGTAGATAGTAGCAGTATTGGCTGTTGTATCAGCTTCAACAGTATTTTGCACTTCTCCAAAATTCTCTGTAGACACACCAGTGACATCTCCAAAGGCAGTTAAGTCACTTGCAATTGGTAATGATATTCTAACACCACCTCCTAATGCTGCTGTAGGTATAGTAACTTGAACATAACCTGTTACAAATACAGTATTATCAATCTTCATATACCTAAACCCTTGAGCAGATGGGCTACTACCATTTTGTACTATTGATAATGTTGGTGTATAGACATCACTCTTATATTTATCTAATGACCACTTAGCAGGTGGCACCCAAAAGTTATCAGCAGGAAATGTCTTAGCTGCTATAGTATCATTGTTATACTTAAAGCCATAACTATCATCAAGGAAAACTCCTGCATTTGTAGAGTTTAACCTACTACCATTCTGAGACTTTAACTCCCAACCATTGTAGCCTCCACCTGCACCACCTAAGTATAAGAAACTCTCATTACCACTAGGTCTTTTATTCCTAATAATAAAATCATTGTTCTCACCTGTATTACCATCCCTAAGAAATGCTAACTCCATTGCATTAAAAGTGCCTATCCTAGTTACTGCATTAAGTAAAGGTCCTCCTAGTTTAGCTGTACCACCACTTTCACTTAAACCATTAGTAAAAGCATAAGTTGTACCACCTCCACCAACTCCTGCTAAAGCATCCTCTAACATTTGCTTAGTGATATAATCTAAGGCTTGCTTGGTTGCTGAATAGTCATCAGCATCACCTGCACCTCTACTTAATAGGTCATCTCTAAATCTTGCTCCTGTTAATGTATTAATATTTAAAGTAATTGGAGAACCTCCTGCATCAGTCTGAACTCCAAATAAAGCATTATAAGAGCCATCTTCTGCAAGAATATCTAATGAAGTTAAGGCACCATTACCAATTCCATCACCTAGTATAGATAATAAACTTTTGTTTACTCCATTCCCAAATATCATAGTAGGTTGTGTGCCACCACCTATAATTGTAGCACCTTCATTTAAACTACCACCTAATCCAACTACTCCTAAACTTTCATTTAATCCATTTTCAAACTCATAAGAAGAACCCCCACTAAATAAAGCAGGGTCAATTCTATAAACTTTGCCATCAGAAACATTTGTGCCTACTAAATTAAAATTTTCTGTTGCATAAGGAGCACCATTAATAATCAAACTATTAGCAAACTCTGTTTCTTTAGTTATATAGTTTCTAGCACCTGGTCCACCTGAAGTATAAACATCACCACCTGTAACAATATCACTTAGATAAGCAATTCTTTCTTGTATGGCACCACCATCTACAAATACACTTAATCTCTTAACTTCAGTTGCACCAGGCTGATACCTTATAGATGCTTCATGTTCATTAGAGTTAAAGTTTAAACTAACTGCTGTACCACCTTGACCTGGGAGTTCATTCTCATCTATAGATGAGATGATTGAACCTCTACCTGTAGGACCAACTATATTTAAAGCATTATATAAGTAAGTAAAAGCATTATCTACAGCAAACTTTGTTTCACTTCCACCAAAGTTAGACACTGCAAAAGCCTGAGCCTTATTTCTAATAGTCCATGTACTCTCTCCATCACCACCTAATAAATTAAATGAAGGTGTGTAAACACTATCACTAGCCCTTACATCTATAGCAGTTACTGAACCTTGTAGCCATATATCTGCATCTTGTGCAAATACTGGGTCAGCAATAATATAGTCACCTTCTTGTACAGTATCTACATATACATTACCTTCTATATCAGCTTCAATCCCATTAACAGACCTAACAACATTTTGATTCCTATAAACAAATTTACGTGGAGTTAGTCTTAAGTAGTTTTCTGCTATCTGTCCAATCTCTCCATTCCAATGTCTAAAGATAATACCCTCATTAGCACCTAAAGGACTATCAGGATTATTATCTCCTGTCTCTATAATAAGGTTAGAAGATTCATTTTGGTCACCAGTACTCTCATAGTAAACTGCACCATAGTCTGTAAAACCATTGTTAAAGAATAAACCAACTCCTGCATCAGGGTTTATGTTACCACCTGTATTATCATCAAAGCCAAAGGTTAAGTTACCAGTCATGGTATCACCTGACCTTTTAACATAGATGTCTTCAGGTAAGGCATCCTCTAACATTTGTTTAGTTATGTAAGAGTAAGCTGTCTTATTAGCTGAGTAGTCTCCCCAATCACCTGCACCTTTCTCAAACAAGGTATCTGTAAATGTGATACCTTCAGCACTCATGTGAAACTGTTGAGTATTAAAATCTAAGTCTGTATAAGACATAGCCACATCCCCATTGAATGCTGTAAATCCTGCACCATTGTTACCAAAGAAGGCTATATCATTACCAAGTGTTATATAGCTTTGTACTGTATGGTCTCCTATCTGTACATAACCTTCATAACTCCCCCCAAGATTAACTTCACCATTGAGTTCAGTTAATCCATTAAGGAAGTCATAAGATGTTCCACTCTCACCCTCATCAATCTCCATTACTAGCTGCTCTAAGACTTCAGCTAAAGCCTTGTTGGTTAAGAGTCCCCCCTTAACCTCCTTAACTTTAATCCTTATTAACCTTAGTAATCTTCTTAATTCTGTTGTAGTCATATCAGTTATGATAAGTTACCAAACCAAATGGCAGGTAATTTTAATTGATTGTTATTTGTATCGGTGATAAAGATACTACATCTCCAAGCACTACCACTACCTGAGGCAGTAGAAATATTAAAAGTTGATAAATTATTTAGTTCATTTATCTGATACATAGTCTGTAACAAGACACCTCTTTCCCAAATAACAACCCTCTTAGATAAATCTTCTGCAAAACCTAGTGACTTAATTATTTCAATAGTAGCTGTCACCTGATTACCTACCTTAGTTACATTAATGTTTGTAGGGGTTGGTAGATTGATAGGTGTATTAAAGTTACCATAGAAAGCTTTTAAAGCATTGAAGGTAGCATTAATATCAGAAGTACTCATTGCTCTATATGCAGTAGACATCTCTAAGAAGCCCATAGTCATACAGTTAGTATCAGCACCTATTACTTCAATTCTTTTTAGTGTATTGAAAGTCTCTTTGCTTAAAGATGGATTCAGTAAAACACCATCTAACCAAAGTTTAACTCCAATCTTACCTGGGTTTTCACTCTCATTACCCTCTCTCTTCATCACATAAACTATATGGTGAACTGCATTTACTGCAAAGTTAGGTACTTCTAAGTTAGTTGTATCATCATTAGTTGTTCTTAGGCTTAGAGTAAATGGAGAGGTATTAGAGTTCCTTGCATTAGATGTACCTAAGTATACAGTACCATAAGCTTTTAGGAAACCTTCATATATCTGATAGTCAGGAAACAGTAAAGACATTGTAACTGTTCTCTCTTCTGAAAGTCCATCTGTCTCATCTGATGCATGAATATAACCACTTGCATTTTTATACCATACAAAAGGTAATGAATAGTTATCAATAAACCTATCTTGATAATCTAAGTAAGGCATACCTAATAGTGGATTCTCAGGTCCAACCCAATGCATATCTCTTGTACCTTTTCTACATGGTAGTATAAATACTCCATCACCTTTTAATGCTTGAGAACCATTTTGTTTCTTAGCATCTCTAGCTGAAATACGATTTTCCCATATAGCATCCATAGTTGCATCTAAAGCTGCAAGTCCTGTGCTTCCTTGTCCCTCTTCTACTACTCTAATGAACTTAGGTTTCTCAATACAATTTACTGTATAGACACTTCCTGTTGTTGTTACTTGAGTTACAGTTGGGGTAAAGCTACTAAGATTTAAATCAATTACTTCAATCTTTGTACCAGTTGGCAATGGTAAATTATAGTTCTGTGAAAGATTAGTCTCAGTAGGGTTGTATACAGAGTACATAACACTACCTTGATATACCCACTTGTCCACTAAAGGTGAAGAAGATAGTTGACTATCATGAGTATAGTTACCAAATAAGTCTCTTACCTGACCCATAAGATATAGATTAGGGTATGGTGTAAATACTTTATTTGGTGAGTTCCCTGTAACATGGCACATACCCATTGCAGAAAACTGATTATACTGGTCATCACTTAAGTCGTTCCACTGATAGTGATATGTTCTTCTTACACCATTCTTTGCATTAAATAGAGCAACCCTAAGATACATTATACCTGCCCACTGTCTTTGTGTATAACCACTACCAGTAGGGGGTACTGCCCTTAGGGGAGAGTTTGTAGTAGAATCAAAACCAATCTCACCACAATCAAAAGGCTTATTACCTAATCTGTGTTGGATTGATTTCCTAAAGTTTGACATAGACTCAGGGTAGTACCAAAGTTCAGGTACAGCACCAACTGATTCACCACTTGCATACTGACTTCCTGATGTTGATGGATAAACATGGTAAGCATAGTTATCTACTGGTATTCTATTGTATAACCTCTTTGAGTGATATACAAACTCTTGAAGCATATCAGGAGAGAATGAAGCTATACCTGGATAAGTAACCTTCATATTAGGGTCAGCATCTTTAATCCTTTGATAGATAACATTCATACCAACTGCAAGTTCCTCTGCTGAAGCATAAGACTCTAATCCTTTCCACCATTTATCAATCTCATTGTATGGTTCTATCTCAGTTAAGTAACCTAACCCTATCTTCTTAGTCCATGCACCTGCACTTGGGTCATTTGGATAGAAGTATTCATCTTTACTTTTACTTTCTGATAAAGTGTGGTTTGTATTACTACCATATCTTAATGCAATTTGAAATGCAATCTCTGCATAAGGTTCCCATGATGCAGGGTTTAACCTATCTGCATTGTAGAATACTGGAACTCTTTCCCAGTTTTCAGGCTCAGGGGCTACTACAGGAGGATAGGTTGCAAACTGCCATTGAGTAAGTGCTTGCATACACCAAACTACATTAACTCCCTCATTATGAAGCTGTAGCATCATGTTGTCTATTGCATAACCTTGTCTATCTTTATCAAAAGTAAACTCATTCTGTACTTCATTGATGTTTTGATTATCAACATATATTCTTAGTCCACCCATCTTCTTAGCCATATCCATTGCAGATGGAAAGACATTATATCTGTCATTTGCATCATTTGGATTCTCTAAGATTGAGTATGGATGAATATTAGTACCCATATGACCACCCAAAGTATACTTAGTATATGGTAAATCAGGTATAGATACACTATTAAATGTACCTAATAACTTTAAAAAGTTAGGTCTACCATTTGACCTAACATTATATCTTAATCTTTTATAAGCTTTTGGTGTAATATTAAAAGTACCTGCACCTGAGTATGTTAATAACAAGTCTTCTGAGTCATCATTATTCACACCATAGATTCTAAACTCTCTACCTGTCTGTGAAGATGAGGCTGCCCCCACAATAAACCCACTAATAACTGGATTCATTCCTGTAGGGAAATCATGATATGTATCAGGGTCTTGGAATAAAGCACCATAGAAATCTTGTGGTGCTTCATTCAATCCCCTAAAGAGGTCATTCATAATAGGTTGAGGGGGTGCTTGTAAGCTTGTAAGATACAAAGGAACATTAACTGGAAGTTCCCCCTGTACTGGTGGAGTATTACCTGTAATAAATCTTCTTGTTGTTTTCATTATACTGTATCTAAGCCTTTATATTGAACAGCGTGTAATTTTTTATATTCACCATCTGCAAAGAATTGCAGTACAAAGAAGTCACCAACTGCTGTTGTTCTTCTATCAGTTGGAGTATCAACTGCTGTCCATACTGTACCATTAGTACTAGTCTCCCAAGTGAAGTAACCTGTACTCTCACTAAAAGTACCTCTATACCAATTATTTAAAATAGCCGCAGTAGCAGATGCAGGATAATCATTACCTACAGCATTGATAAAGAATATTACATTATCACTAGCTGATAAAGCAAGACCCTGTTCTATACCATATTGGTCAGCATCGTGTCTTGAACCCATCATACTATTCTCTTCCCCTTTATAACGGAAAGCTATCTGACTACCATTTTTAAAAGTTTTATTGAATCTTAATCTTAAGTCTCCACTACCATTAGTATAAGTAACTAAACCATTAGCACTGAACTCATAAGCATCACCACTAAACTGTGCTAAATCAGCTTCAGTTATGTATTCAAATCCTGCAAGTAAATCTTCACTAGCTTCACCTGCGGTAAAGGCTACAGTATTATATAGGGTAGGTGAAGCATTTCTACCTGTAGCAGCTTTTACTCTTATCCCTACTTGTCCTGCGGCTTTCTCACCTATTACAGTAAAAGGTTTACTACCTGCTGCTGTATAGTTAGTACCACCATCTAAAGTTTTTTCATAGTCTGCAATATTAGCAAACCCTGCTGTATTAGTCCAATCAGCAGTTTTATCTGTATCATTGGTTACAAATGCAGTAGGGGCATCAGGAGTAGTATTACCACCTGACATAGCAATTTGATTTTGGATAATAGTTATTAAAGTATCTCTTCTGATTCTTTGTTTACCATTGGTGCTAAACTCAAAATCACCTGAGTCTACTAAATCTACTAAGTTAGCTTCAGGTAAATCTGCAATTGGAATTAGTTCATCACTACCTTTCTTAACTACTTTAGTAGATAATCTGTCATCATTTAAAGTACCAGTAGTAAAAGTGCTAATATCAACACTGTTGACTTGTGCCCCTGTTTGTACACCATTTAACTTAGTATCTTTGGCTGTAGTGTAGTTAACATCAGATAATACCTTAGCACCATCTTTGTCTACCTTGTTAGCTAAAGCTTGATTGTTACTTATAATAAAAGAATCATACACAGATTTGTTTAGTTTATTAACTAATACAGAATCTAGTGTAGTCTTGTTATTTTCGATGTAATCAACAATCTCTTGGATTGTATCTAATGCACTGTTATCAGAGTTTAATAAAGTCATCAAATCACTGATAGCTTGAGTATTACTACTATTACTATTCTGAACTGTTGTTAATGCAGCCTTTAAAGCAGCAATAGTTTCAGTAGAACCTCCCTTTAAAGTGTTAATTTGAGAGAGTGCATTGTTAGAGTTATCTAAAGCTTGCTTACCCTTATTACCTGCATAAGCTGTAGTTGGGGTTTCACCAAGAGATAAGCCTCCGCCACCTCCTCCACCACTTCCTACATTCTCTTGTATAAGAGTATCTATAGTTGTTACTATCCTCTTTAGGGTAGTCCCTATATAACCATTCCCAACTCTAGTGGAAATAAGTTTTATTAAGTCTTCACTCTTAGGTAATAATGGCATCTTGTTTATTGTTAAAATGAGTTTATAAAAAACAGTCTTGTAAAAGGTATTCTTACAAGACTGCTTTACTATTAATAAGATTGGGTTTAATTAGTCCACAGTTACGTTAGTCGAACCTACACCATTTAAACCTGTTACAAAAGTATTTAATGCAGTTTTAGCACTGGTCTCACCTGCACCGCAAGCAATGATAGTCAATAAAGACTTACCATACTCTAAACCACCACCAACACCTTTGTTGATATATCCGATTGAGAAGGTATCATAAACACCTGTTCTAACTGCTTCAGAGATACCTCTTTCAAAACCAGTTACGTCAGAGTTACGATAAATGCCTGGATTACCATTCCAACCACCTGCTTCATATTCAAGTTCCATCAAGTCATAACCTGAACCTTGAGCATAGACCATTGCTTGAGTTTCAGTTACAGTTGAAGGAGATACTGGGTTTTCTTCGAAGCCAATTAAAGATGGAATAGCTAAAGTACCACGAGGATTAGCATACTTTAAGTTAACACCTGCATACTGTTCCATTGCCATTGGATTAATGGTAATAGTGAAAGTATCAGCATCAACTTTAGTAGCAACTAATAAAGGTGTACCATCTTGATTCTCAGGGTCAGCATTAACCATTGCTACTAAGTCATCAATTAAGTCTTCAGTAGAAGCTAAGCCTGTAGCTAAGTCTTCTTCAGGACCTGATGTAGTAGTAAAGATTTTACTTGGCACATTGTAACCATAGTTAGCATAAGCTTCCTGATTACGAATCTCTAACTTAATACCGTAATCAGTTAAAGGTTTGATGTCACCGATATTATAAGTTAATATCTGCGCTACAGGGGCTACTGCTTCTTTACCGATAGCTGATTGAATACCACCTACTAAGATATACTCAGCAGCGGATTTAGCTATGTTGTTTGAGGTAGTTGTACTACCTGTAGTACTCTTCCCTACAGCAATAAAGATTTGCCTAGTGGTTTTTGCATTGGCGGCAGTTACAGCTAACCCTGTATTGTAGTCAAAGAAACCTAGTTGACCTGGGGTTAATTCGTCAGGTCTAGTACCTGCTGCTGCTAAAGCTTTGTTTCCACTTGTGAAAAGTATTTGAAATAAAGGGTTGCTACTAATCATTTTGTTTAATTTTTAAATTGTTAATTAATTTTGTTAGTCATTTAGTTTCAGGTTAGCCATCTTCAACTGATAGTCAGGTATCTGTAAGTTACCTGTAGTTATAAGAACTGCTAAGTCTACAATCTCATCTTCTATATCACTACTAAAGGGTGAACTTTTAGTACCTGTTAGTAATGTTCCATCAGCCAATTTATACTGACCTGTTTGGGAAGCTGCTGCATTGTGTATATAATCTACTTTTTTAATATAGTCTATATACATTGCACTTAGGGAAAAACTCCCATCTGTGTATAAACGTATTCCTGCTGAATA
>Ga0247812_10000127_pt1 | contig 96541 bp, 93 predicted proteins | sample UWRJL149409B1_FD_178011 | JGI IMG/M metagenome (GOLD analysis project Ga0247812, IMG submission 178011) | Plant litter microbial communities from Arlington Agricultural Research Station in Wisconsin, United States - UWRJ-L149-409B-1 | ecosystem: Environmental > Terrestrial > Plant litter >... | reverse complement strand
ACACTAAAGATGCTACTGTTCAAGTTGAAGTAGCTCAAAAATATCTTGATAATGGTGCTCAGCCTACTCCACGAGTTGTAAAACTTATGAAGGATGCTGGAGTTAAACTTCCTACATGGGTTGTTGAAGCAAACACTACTAAGCAAAAAACTATCCGCCACGCGGACAAGCTTCGTAAGAATCAGCCAAAAGAAGAAGTTACTGAGGCTGTTGCCGAAGAAGTAACTGAAGCTGCTGAATAGTTCTAGACTTTTTAATTAAAATAACCTCGCCTAAAAGCGGGGTTATTTTTTTGCAAGTTAAAAGCCCCCGAGCACGAATGCTGCGGGGGCTATTCTGTCTAAAGACAGTACGCATATGAATGCGAATTTTTAGGAGGATTCCCGGGATTAGGCGTTGGTCAGCTCGCGCTGCTTGACCGTGTCGGTGACGACAACGTCCTTCAGACGGTAGTAGGCCGACGTGAGTGCCTTGCCCGAAGCACGGCGCGCGCTCTTGATCGTGCTGTCGTTCAGAGCTCGCTGAGCGGTGATCTGGGTGACGGCGAGATCGGCGGCGGCTTCGGTTCGGCCCGAGGGCAATCCGCTGGGGGAGTAGCCGACGAACACACCGGTGCTGTTGGGCACGACGGCAGAGAAGTTGCTGATCATGAGCAGCGCGAGGTTACGGGTAACCCCGGCTTCCATGGTCAGGAGCGTCTTGGCCAGTTCGGCCTGTTCGACGAACTTTGCCTGCTTTTCAGCAGCCAGGTCGGCGACGAGCTTGGCCTTGGCCTCACGGAGTCGCTTCTGCTCTTCGCTGTTGGCAAACTGCATGGCGCGGCGCTGCTTGTCGGATTCGATCCTGTCCTGCTTTGCAGCAGTGAGGATGTCGGGCTCGCTGGGGTTGCCGACGCGACCGCGACGCTTGTTGCGTCCGCCGTTGGCCGACTTCGGACCCGCCTTGGGCAGGTACTCGTTCGAACGGATGCCGGACGACTTCTTGTTCTTGGTGTTTGCCACGAGAATCTCCTAATTGTATGGGTACGAATCTGGACTTGACGGGATTTGCTTGAGATCCACGAAAATACGAGGATGAATGCATTATAGCATAAACACTGTTAAATGTCAATATGCTTACGCTTTCGTATACCCAAAACAAGCCCTATGCGCTACAATTAACTTACGATACTTATACCGACTGAGGAGGGCCCCATGTCGACCATTGACCAGCAATTTATTGAATATATCGTTAAGTCCGTTGTAGGACACCCTGACGATGTTCTCGTTGATCGAATTATTGACGAAAAGGGCGTTTTGTTGACTTTGACAGTAAATCCAGAAGATCTAGGCCGGGTAATTGGAAAGCGTGGCGTTACAGCCCAAAGCCTTCGTACCTTACTACGTGCATTAGGAACAAAGAATGATGCTCGTTATAACCTGAAAATTGTTAATAATGATGGCCAAGTAGGCGCTACAGTAAGCAGTGACGACCATGAATCGTCTTCTAACGATTTAGGCGATACCCCTGTTGTGGTTGTAGCCGAAGCAATCGTTGTGGACAACGTAACAGATGAAGCTGTGGACAACAGCTCCGACTACACAAAAAAGACTCGGGCTGAGCTTGCGGAACTAGATGACCTTGATATATAATTCTTAATAGTTCAACACCAAACCTTTGAACTGCGAGACAACAGCTCATGCGAGCGACAAATCACCATTTGTTGAGAGCTTATGTGATAAAAACACCACCTTCTTAGGTGGTGTTTTGTTTTGGCAGTTATTATACCGAAAATTGAAAGAGCCCGTCGAGAGGCTCAAGCCATAACGGCGAGCTCTTTCAACGGGCTTATTAATGAGGTGTACTCTTTCGGGTGGATTTCAGGAGCCATGGAGGCGTCTGATGGTCGCGAGAACGTCGAGGGCAAGATTGACTTCGTCTTCGGTTTTCTCGTAGTAGTGCGCGATTTGCGGCACATACTCGGCGCGGTTCTTAAGCGCCTTGGTAATTTCTTCTCTGGTCTTTTTGTTAGCCAGCTTTTCAACTGCGAATTCCCGAATGTACTTGGGAAACGAAGCGATTTTCTGCTTGATGGCAACGTAGCCAAGGTCTTCCGTGCGCATGGTTCGAGGCGCTCGTTCTGCTTTGGGCTTCGGTTTTTCAACGAGGTTCATGTGTTTATCGTACAGATCCTCGTCATTGGCGGCAAAATCCACCGCGTTGACGTCACTCATGGTGTTCCTCTCGGTTGGTGGAAAAAGCTAACAAAACAGTACCATATATTTACAACTACGTCAACGTGTCGTACACTAGTAGGAATGAAGAAATTCCAAGTTATTACGCTCTTTCCTGAGATGTTTACCGGCGTGTTTGAAAATTCCATGATGTGGAAGGCTCAACGAGATGAAATTGTGCAACTGAGCACTGTTAATTTACGTGATTTTGGAATTGGCCCACGCCAACAGGTGGACGACACTCCTTATGGTGGTGGTGATGGTATGCTTTTGAAGCCAGAACCTCTTTTTGCAGCCGTAGCTGCAGCAAAAGAAATCGACCCAACCGCTAAAGTACTGCTTATGACCCCACGAGGACAGCGCTGGAAGCAGTCTATTGCTCAAAATTGGTCAGAGGCTGACCATGGCTATATTTTCATCTGTGGGCGTTACGAAGGCTACGACGAACGAATCGTCAGCTTAGTAGATGAACAGGTGAGTGTAGGGGATTATGTATTAACGGGCGGCGAACTACCAGCTATGACTATTATTGATAGTATTGTACGGCTTATTCCTGGTGTGCTTGGCGGCGAAGCGAGTGCTGAAATTGAAAGTTTCTCAGACGGTGAGACACTCGAGTTCCCTCAATATACTAAACCGGCCGAATTCAACGGTATGGCAGTTCCCCCGGTGCTTATAAGTGGTAACCATGCACTTATTGCTAAGTGGCGTGCTGACAACTCTCTTAAAGCTTCTGAATAGTTAACGCAGTTTAAAATAAAACCAAAAAGAAAACCCGCCAGTTTTGGGCGGGAATCCTTCGATGTTGTGGTGGATATCGTAGAGCGACTTTATAGCTACAACATTTTCTTTTTTTGGAGTTTTTGTTTTTTACGTAACTTTCGCTTGTTGTTTACTGTAACCTGCAATGCGCAAAAGCGCAAGCGAAATGTCAAAAATAACAACGTTTGCGTTAGTTATTATTGAAGCCTATACTGTTGAGCATGAGCTTTTTTGTTAAAACAACCCCGGCGCCGAAACCTCGAACGATTCATAGTTTGAAAGTATCAATCTTCTACGCGGTGATATTAACCGCTGTTGCTGTTATCCAACTTTTTAATTTTGAAGACTTTCTTGCCTACGTTCAAACACTTAATTTTCCTTTTGGGTCAGGTTTGAATTATGTATTTGTACCGCTGATGGTTGTTGCTGAAGTATTCGCGTTACCATTTTTACTAAGGATGGATTTAAGTCCGCTTTTTCGCTATCTTAGCCTTTACCTTGGCTTATTAGCCGCAGCACTGTGGATATTCCTTGCGTGTTGGGTTGTACTTTCTGGTGCCCCTGACGTAGCTATTCGACCATCTGGATCTTTCATATCAATCTTGCCAGGTTTTTACGCGATTTTCATTACCCTCGCACTAGGAGTTTTGGCAATTTGGTCAGCTTGGGGCTTATGGCCAGGCAAGCGTAAAGAGGCGTAAACATTGTCGAATTGCCAAATCGGCGCTATTATATAGGCAATAGCAGAGGAGTTATATATGGAATTTTTAAATAAACTTGAAGAAAAAGTATTTGGATGGTTTAAGGCTGCTCCTAACTTACCAAACGATGTGCGTAAATGGCTAGGCGAGAACGTATGGTGGATTATTATCATTGGAGTTATTCTTAATGGTATTAATATATTAAGAGGTTTTGCCGCTCTAGAAGAGCAACTTTCATTACGAGGTACAGTAGCTGGTTCATACTATGTATCGTCTGCAACATCAGATTGGTCGATTGTAACAATCAGCGTAAGCCTCGTGTTCCTTATTATTGAAGTGATTCTTTTATTCTTAGCAGTGAAGCCACTTCGAGAGAAGCAGAAAAAAGGTTGGGTTTTGTTATTTGCTGCTTGGTTGGTGAGCGCGATTGCACTTGTTGCAAACGCAGCGCTAACACTCGGAGTATTCAGCTTTATCATTACAATCCTCTTCGGAGCTGTATGGTTGGCGATTACAGGTTACTTCTTGTTTGAAATTCATGGGCAATTTGCTCACGTTGAACGATCAAAAGGTATTAAAAACAAAAAATAGCTCTAGAGCTTGAGCGATTACCTCGGTTGCGGTATAATACATCGGTGTATTACTGGGGATTCGCCAAGTGGTAAGGCATCGGCTTTTGGTGCCGACATTCGGGGGTTCGAATCCCTCATCCCCAGCCAAGAAAAATGACCTGCTTCAGCAGGTCTTTTTTCTTGGCTCGCGTTCCGAACGAGAACCCCCGTTTTGCGCAAGCAAAACCCCACCTTGGAATTTTCAGTTCGAATCCCTCATCTGACGAGGATTGCTTGTTAACTGTAAACAAACGCCTCAAGGCACTGTGTGAATGGACTATTAACGCTCGGTGACTGTGCTACTGAAAAGAATGTCTGAGAGTTTGGATCGGTGTCACTCGGCGCACGATCAATAGGATGACGGCAGTCGTTGCCCTTGCCCTGCATGACATAGCTAATCCACCAAGCGACAGGCTTACCGTCTAGTGACCCCGAAAAACCTTTATTGAGTCGTATTTGATTCAGTATCATGTAGTGCGTGGTCGAACCTACTGTTGATGCTACAAACGGACCACCACCCATCAATACTTGCCTTCCTAAATAAGGTACAAGTGGGTCCTGAGCTGCTGTTATTGCAGACATGGCAGGAGTATTGTCGGCGTTTAAAACACAGTCACCAAGCCCGTCGCTATTTGTATCAGGGTATCCAGTCCCAAGACAGACACTTGCAGAAGGTAGCGCGGAATAATCCGGCGCTTTATCACCATGGTCTACCATATAAAGACCCAAGGCTTTTTTGTATGCATCAACTGCTACTAGCATTTTGGCATTCTGGGCCTTTTGCTGCACCCCGTTATACGCGGTAATTGTGATTGTTGCCAGGATAGCGATCACGACAACAACAATTAATAATTCTACGATTGTAAAACCGTGATTTCGAGAAGAACTCATTAGCTTTATTGTAGCATAAGCACTAAGCCGCACGACTGCAGCTACCCCTTTTAACTTGGTTGTAGTAGGCTTAGAAATTAAGTGAGCCCCAACCCAAGGGCCAGGGCTCACTTGAATCGGGGCTAATGAAACCGAGGTTCTTCTTGCATCGCACGCGCCCAGTAGTCTGGGGTGTGGTAGATGTCAAAATCAAGCTCCTCAGCTTCGGCGTCGGTGTACCAAACACAAACGCCTGTGCCGGTTAATAGGTTGAACTTCAGGAAGAACATCCGATAAATGTCTCCAGCTGTCCGAACCGCATTTTCCGGTCGGTATGCTTCGGCAATTGCCAGATAGTCATCGCCGTTTACCTTAAGAACGGTGATGTGCAAAAGAACAGTCAGTCCACTTTTAAAGCGGAATTCTACAGGCGTGCCATAAAACAAACTTTGTTGAATATCTGGCTGTTCAGGAACTTTGACAACCTCTTCTCGGGTGGCCAATAAAAGACCTCCTTATTTCAAATTTAGCAGGGGAGCTGCTAATCCTCTTGGTTAGGTGCTACCGTTGTGGCGTTCGCATGGTCGGAACGCATCGCCAAGGCTGTATTCGGTTATTGGTATTATACCATAAAATGTGATTAAATAAACGGACTATGTTTTTCAGTTTAAAAAGCAAAAAAGTAAGAAAATTTCTGGCACGTTTTTTTGTTTTAAATGGCAATGAGCCACGAAAAGCGGTAACAAGCCCGCACTTATTTTCAGCGCGAGATTGGCGCTATGTACTGCTTGAAACGCGAATTGCTTTAAAAGACAAAAAAATGCCTATTCTTTCTGCGGGAACGGCGTTTTACGCAAGCTTAGCATTCTTTACTTTATTGGCAGCAACAATCGCTATTGTTGCGTATACGGTTGATGTTGAAGAGTTGAACACTGCACTTACGGCGATTGAAATTTACTTTCCAATCGATATCGCTGCCTTACTTGGTTCGCAGCTGCAAACAGCCTACGAGTACAACTTGCGTAATATTGTCGTAGCAATTATTGCAATTATCATTGCGCTGTACAGCGCCACGCGAGCAATGTCGACACTTATTAGTGCCGTAAACACGGCTTATGACCAAGATGAAAAAAGAAAAGCGTCGGTGCTCATTGGTATGAGTTTTGTAATGGCCCTGGCGGCAATTGTTATTACTGCAGTATCACTTGGGCTAGTGCTAGTAGATCAGACGGCCTTAATGCATTTTGGGTTGCCCGCATTCTTTGCTGTAACACTCCCAGTACTGCGTTGGGTATTACTTGCTGCAATTATTGCAGGATCGTTAACGCTATTTTATAGGTTCGCCCCAAGTAATCACAACCCACACTTAAAGTGGACAAGTTGGGGAGCGGGGATTGCCAGTATTATATGGCTTGCTGGAACGACGCTATTTTTCTTATATGCTAAATACCTATCTGTATATAGCAATATTTATAATGTCTTCGGGAGTGTTATTGTTCTATTGGTATGGCTGAACCTATCGGCATTTATTATTCTGCTTGGTGCAGAAATTAATCATCGCTTAGAACAACGCACTACCCGACGCACGTCGCTTTAAGCGTCGTCGTTGGCGTCTTCGTCCATGTCGAGGCTCTCGATGTCTTCACGGCGATCGTCATCACCTTCGTCTTCGTCATGTGAGTTTTCGAAGGCATATTTATCAAGTTCATTTTTAAATTCTTTTGCAGGAATACCTAAAGTTACTGTAGGATCATCGGTTAAATCATGAGTAGCGTCGTCCGTTGCTGAACTGCTGGTATCGAGATCATCTTGGTAACCTTGCAACTGTAAATCGTCATCAGGAATATTTGCTGGGTCTGGGTTTGTAGTGTCCATTGTTCCTCCTTAAGTTACCTATCTAGTATATCGTACTGAAGATTTTGTTTCCTGGCTGTAAGATATTTCACAACTTGAAAGGAGCGTATAATAAGAGTTGATGTTTGAGTATCCAGTTGTCTTTGTAGACATTGAAACCACCGGAGGGAGTTATCGGAATAGTCGTGTGCTAGAGGTCGCGGCTATACGTTTCGAGAACGGTGAAATAGTGAAAGAATTCTCGACACTTATTGACCCGGGTACACGAGTACCGCCGTTTATTACCTCCATTACGGGTATTAGTGACGGTGATATAGTTGGCGCGCCTGCTTTTGAAGATATTGCTGATGAGCTTCTAGAAATTCTTGATGGGGCGGTGTTTGTTGCCCATAACGTTCGTTTCGACTACTCATTTTTGAAACAAGAATTTGCCATGATAGGCACCAGCTTTAACCCGCGATTACTCTGTACTGTGCGACTATCAAGGTACTTATATTCTGATCAAAAGGGCCATAGTCTCGAAAAACTGATTGCTCGGCACTCTATTCCGGTAGTTGATAGGCACCGTGCACTTGAGGACGCTCGTGCAATTCTTTACTTTTCGCAACTTGCGTTCGATGAGCATGGTCCTGAAAACTTTGCCGATGCCTTAATGCACCAGTTGAAAACACAATCCTTGCCACCTAACTTAGATTTGAACGAGCTTGAAACAATCGAAAACGTACCGGGTGTGTATATTTTCAAAGATGAAACACATCAACCTGTATACGTTGGCAAGAGTGTTACGTTAAAAAAGCGAGTTGTTTCGCATTTTCAGAGTACCAGCCCGAAAGAATTAAAAATTAGCCAACAGGTGCACCACGTCGAAACGATTCCTACTGGCAGTGAACTTGCGGCGTTATTGCTTGAATCAAAACTTATTAAAGAATTAAAACCGTTGTATAACCGAATGCTTCGTCGAGTTTCAATGTACACGATGTTGGTGAAAAAAGAGCAGGACGGCTATTCGAACCTAGCGGTAGTTTCGGGAAATGTTGATAACGAGACTGACCTCAGTACTATTTACGGGGTATATAGCAACCGGATGAAAGCCAAGCAGACAATCGTTGAGCTTACACGTGCGTACCAACTATGCCCAATACTTATGGGGACAGAAAAAGGGAAGGGTGCTTGCTTCTCGTATTCATTAGGACGCTGTAAGGGTGCGTGTATTGGTAAAGAAGACGCCGCTTCGTATAACCGACGGTTTGAGACTGCACTTGAGCGCAGCAAGCTGTCTGAGTGGCCATTTGAGGGTTCGATTGTTGTGCCCGTAAACGAAGCAGGTGAAACGGTTGTTATTAACAACTGGATCGTTCAGCGCTTTAACGACGAAGATGGCAACGAAGTGATTATGGATGCTGAGCCAAATTTTGACCTAGACGAATATAAGATTATTCGCAGGTTTATTAAAGAGAATCGCAGTCGTATTACAGTTGTGATTTAGCTTCAGCTAAGCCTTGTGCAATGGTAACGACAGGGGCCTTACTGGCAGAAAGTGATTGCATCTCAGCTTTAAAGTTTACGATAGAACTGTCGTAGGTGTCGGGTGTTGTGCTGATATCATGATAAACCAAGATCAACCAAGTTTTATCTGCCTGAGCCTGCTTAACCCAACCGGCAACTTCTGCTGGAGTTGTAGTATTTAAGATATTTTGTACGCGTAGTGCGTATGCATCAAAGCTATCTTTTGAGTTGTAGCCAGCGTCAACAGTACGGTGAGATGTGTAGTACTTTTTCGCTTGAGTGATAACATTTGCGTTGTAATCGCCATACGGTGAAGCGAGGTTTGTGACAGGCTTGCCGACAAGTGTTTGGAGGCTTGTTTGAGAATTCTTTAATTCGGTCGTTAGCATAGAAGCAGTAATAGTCGTGAGTTCTGGGTGTGAAATAGTGTGTGATCCAATTTCGTGACCAGCTTTTGAGAGTGCTTGTACCTGAGCTTTAGTCATGTAGCCATCAGCACTGTCGCCAACTTCACCAGAAATAATGTACTGAGTAGAAAGCATGCCGTATTGAGCGAGAACCGGACGAGCTTGGGTGTAGGCACTTGCCCAGCCGTCGTCAAAGGTAATTGAAACCATTGCTCGGTTGAAGCCAGTTGGTTTGTAGGCATCAACTGAGTAGTCGTCAGTTTGTAGCCAGCCATTGCTACTTAATAGCATAAATACGGTTGTTTTCGCTACATTTGCAGGTGCAGTGAATGTACCTTTATATTGTTGCCAAGTAGTTGCGGCATTAGCTGCTGGTTGAACAACTGGTAAATTAGCGTATTGAACGGAGCCATCTTTCAGTGTGTACATTGCAACGGCATGAGGGGCAGTATTGGTTTTGTACCAAGCGCTAAAGTTGTACTGTGCGCCAGTGGTTGTTGCTGAAGTAATACCGTCGAACATCCATTTAGCATCACCATCGACGTAGTTAGATACGGTGACTTTAGCGCTTTTCGTGCCAGTGTGGCCAGTCGGTTCGTAGCTAAACGCAGCGGTGTTTGTGCCCCAGCTGGCTGAAGCCCAGTTTGCAGGGTTAGTGCCGCTCGCAGTTTCCATTGAAGGGTTCACGATTGAACTACTTGGAGTTGGGGTGACTGAAGCAGGGGCAAGTACTAACTTCGTGTCATCGAGTGAGAGGCTACCTACTTTATCGAGCAGGTGATAAATAGCTACTTTAGTTGCGCCAGTTGGGACAGTGAAGTTTGCTGTGTACGCTGCCCAGGCGGTAGCGCTGGCAGGAGCAAAGGCGAGTTCTTGGTACGATGTGGTTGACCCGGCTGTGAAGGCAAGCACGGTGCGGGTAGCAACGGCAGATTTGTAGTAATCGCTATACGTGTAGGTTTTGCCAGCAGTCACGGCGATTGGAGTTGCGCTCCATTTAGCATCGCCATCGGTGTATTTGGTAATTGTTACTTTAGCGCTCTTGCCTGTACGACCAGTAGCGTCGTAGGTGAATGCTGCAGTGTTTGTACCCCAGGCATTTGTTGTCCAGCCGATTGGTTGGCTTCCGTTTGTTACTTCGAAGCCACTGTTGGCAATCATGTTTGAAGCATCACCTGTGACTATAGCGTCTGCTGTAAGGCTGAAATCATCAGTTTGCAACCAACCGACATTGGTGACGATTTGAAGGACGTTGATTTTTGCAACGTCTGCCGGAGTAACGAAGGTCTTTGCGTATGAAGTCCAGTTGGCATTCGCAGGCAACGCGTCTAGGTAAGCGTATGAAACCACACCAGTTTTACTTGTGTACTGTAAGTCAATTTCGGTAGCAACATTTGATTTGTACCAGCTGCTATAGCTGTAAGTAGTGTTTGGAGTGACAGTAACAGCATCGTGGATCCACTTCGCGTCGCCGTCTGTGTGGGCGGTCATAGCGGTATAAAGGCTTTGCGTACCTGTGTGACCTTCATTTTTATAAGTTAATGAGGCGGCATTTGTACCCCAGCTATTAGCTGTCCAATTAGCGGGGTTAGTATTAGCTGCAGTCTCGACTGAGCTATTAGCAATGAGGTTAGTTTCAGCAGCGAATACCTTTGCGGTCCCTGTAAAAAGGCCTGTAAGCAGGAGGAGGGCAGCGAAAATGAGTTTGATTTGATTCTTCATAGTACACATCCATTAAACAAATTTAAGCATACTATATACCCGTTTCTAAGCATTGTCAATGGAATTTATGAAATATACTTTACAATTTAACATAAATAGTGTATAATGCACTTAAATTGCATTGCCCATGGCCCCCGAGAGAGACGGTGGACATACAATTGATCAATATCAATGTATGAACTAGAGGGAAAACTTCTCATTTTAAATATGAGGACGTTTTTGCTTTGGTCCTAATAAAGGAGTACGTATATGTACGGAAAAGTTGTTCCTGTAGCAACCGGAGCTGTTATCTTGCCATTTACTGGTAGTAATACAACTTTGTTAATCATCGCTTCAAGCATGATTACACTCGGTGTTGCAGTATTAGTAGCATCAGTACTAATCGCTCGAAAGAAAGACCTCACAGAAGTCGACCTTTCAGAGGTTAAGTAACCCAGTAGTATAAAACGGCTTCGAATGCACAATACCGTTTAAAGCCGTTTTATACTTTGGAAGAATTTATTATGAAAAAGTTTATTCCTATCTCATTATTTATCGCTTCTGCCGCTTTAATAGTTGGCGGTGCTGTGATGCTTAACGGATATGGCATCTCGCAACGAGTACAAGCTGAAGCTGTCGCCGCTGCAAGTAAAAATGCAGTGACGATTGATCAATCTACTGTAGCGTCCGAGGCGGTTCAAGGAACTCCTGTGCACGTTACAGTGCCAGACGTCAAAGTTGATATTGGAGTAGAGAATGGGTACTACAACCCAAAGAACGGTAAATGGACACTTAGCGATACTTCGGCGTTTTACGGCACAATGACTGCACCAGCTAACTCTGAAACTGGTAATACCTTTATTTATGGACACAATGCGAACGACATTTTTGGTAACCTTCGAGATGCTAAAGTTGGCATGCAAGCTATTGTGACTACCGATAACGGTTCTACTTTTTACTACACACTGCAATCTTTTAAAGCAGTAAGCCCAAACGATGTTTCGCTGATTCAGCCAACCGAAGCGTCAACGTTAACATTGCAAACCTGTTCTGGTAGTTGGTATCAATACAGGACTTTGTATACGTTTACATTAGACCACTACGAAAGTGGAGTGTAATATGAGTGATTTTCGAGAATCATCAAGGACTTCACTGCATATACCTGAGCGCGCAGACTACTCAGGCCGCGTACACGGGCGCCAACTTTCCGAACCACGTGCTCAACTTATCGTTCCTGAACGTTTGACTGTTCAACAAGTCGAAGCAAAGTTTGATACTGAATTTAAAGCAATTGTTGATTACTACAAAATAATCGAAGCGGCCTATGAGCAAATAGCTGAAGAGACAGCTGCTCAAGAGGCTTTGAAGGCTGAGGCAATTGCGTTAATTGCAGCAAAGAAAATTGCCAAGAAACGTGATACTCAGAAGTCTAAAGCTAAGGTTAAAAAGGCGCACGTCAAGGTCAAGAAAGACCGCAAGAAACTCGTACGTGAACGCGCAGTTAAAGCTGCACCTGTTGTAGTTGAACGAAAAGCTTCAGGTAAAGAGCAGCTTGCTTTGCTATTGCCGGCTCACAACGAAGAATTAATTATTGAAGCGACTATTAAATCTGCTATTGCTGCTGGGCAAGAAATTGAGCACATCTACGTTGTGAACGACAACTCAACAGACAAAACTCGCCAGATTGCTACACGCTTGCTTGGTAAATCAAATGTATTAAATGTACAGCGCAGCGGTAAGGCGTTGGCTGTTAAAAAAGCGACTGTTCGCTTTAAGATTATCGAACGCTATGAATGGTTACACGTGGCTGATGCGGATAGTATTTTTTCGAAAGATTACTTCCACGTCTATCGTAAAAAGCTTGACCCAGAAAAATATGCAGTTGCACTTGGGTTTGTTCAAAGCCTCCGAGGTAACTGGATTAGTAGTTACCGTGCGTTAACCTACACACATGGCCAACAAGTAGATCGCCGCTTGCAATCTGCATTTGGTATGATTACCGTTTTTCCAGGCCCAGTTACATGTCTTCGAACCGACATCATTAATAAGCTCAGTTTTGAGGGTCCAAGCCTCACCGAAGACTTCGATATTACGCTTCAGGTTCACCGCAAAAAGCTCGGTAATATTTTATATATTCCTCAAGCTGTTAACTACACACAAGATCCTCAGAACTTAAGTGACTTTTGTAAACAAAACCTCCGCTGGATGCGCGGATTCTTCCAGGGTGTTAAGAAGTACGGTATTGGGCTGCATGGCCAGCGAATTGATATGGTACTTGGTTTCCAAATGTTGCTGACGCTATTCTTCTTAATTCAAGTGTTCGTTATTGCGCCGCTTATTTACTTCACTACTGAACATGGCGGCTTGACGATACTTTGTATGATTGCATTAGACTTCATCATTAACTTTAGTGTTGCTATGTTTGCTTCAATTCTTGCGAAACGATGGAACCTTGTTGGTGTAATGCCATATTTCTACTTCCTTCGTTTCATTGAAATTGCAATTCACGTCATTGCATTCTTTGAAGTATTCGTACTACATAAATTTAGTGATGACCACACAATTGGTTGGTCAACTGCGGGACGTCGCTACAAGTTATCTACTTCAGCGATGGCTGATGCTGCGCACTAGTTTGCTGGATAGTTGTTTGATTTCAGGAAGCGTGCCAGGTGAGCAAGATTGCGAGCGAGTGTTGCGTTAGCACCGGCGACCTTTTCGGGAATTTCAGATAAGTCCTTGTAATCGACTTGCTGCATTGCTTCACCATTCCAATAGGTTGCACCTTGAGCGGGAATAGTAAAACCTAAGTCGTTGAGGCCTTGAAATATATCGGCGGTAATTTTATGTGCCCCGTCTTCGTTACCAACGATAGCCACAGCGGCAACTTTCCCAAAGGTGAGCGGGCGCCCTTGTTCATCCGTTTCGCTAAGCTCGGCATCAAGGCGTTCGATAACTCGCAGTGCTACGCTAGACATCTGGCCAACCCAAGTGGGGGTAGCGATAATAAAGATATCGGCAGCGAGCATCTTTTTACGAATCATTGGCCATTCATCGCCATTACCCATATCAGTTTCAACACCTGGTTTGACATTGAAATCTACTACCCGGATGAATTCATTCGTGACGTTATATTTGCTGAGTTCGGCATCGACGTCGTGTGCTAGTTTGTCTGAAGATGATTCGCCAGGAGAAGGGGTGAGTGTACAAATGAGTGTGAGCGCTTTCAATTCTGAAGATGATTCTGACATATGCCTCGTTTCTGGAAATTACCAACGTTATATTATTAGGTTAGTATAATAAATATATGAATACGATACTGTCAGAATTCTTACAAAAGCCTGCATACGAAGCTGCACCCTTACTATTGGGCTGTATTCTCGAACGCGAAATTGATGGCAAAGTTATTCGGGTGCGCATTGTTGAAACCGAAGCCTACGATGAATCAGATGCTGCTAGTCATAGCTATAAAGGAAAAACACCACGAACGGAAATCATGTTTGGCGAGGCCGGGCATCTATATGTGTACTTCACATACGGCATGCATTATTGCTGCAATATCGTCACAGGCAAACCAGGCGTTGGTGCTGCGGTGCTAATTCGCGCTGTTGAACCTATTGAAGGTGAGCAGTATATGCAAGATTTACGGCAGGTGAGTGGTGTGCAATTAAGTAATGGTCCAGCAAAGTTGTGTCAGGCACTCGATATTGATAAGCGGTTGAATGGGCACGACTTACGTGAAACGCCCTTAAAGCTAATTATCAACGAGCCGCTATATAGTGGTGATATTACACAAACAAAACGAATCGGCATTAGCCAGGCCAAAGACGTGCCATGGCGATTTTATATTACCAACAATATATACGTGTCAAAACGTAGCGTATAACCGTTGCGCCCAAAAAAAAGATATGCAATAGTAAGTATGAATATTGGGAACTAAAAATTTATTAATTTGGAGGAAATGTGTCACAAAAAGTTGAAGACTTGCAACAAGCCGCGAACCGTATCGAACGTCAAATCAAGTCTCCATCTGTAACACTCATCTTGTTTCTAGCAAGCGTTGGAGCGTTGATTTACCTTGGTTACCTAATTAAGCCTGAGTTTAGGGGAGATCCACTTCCGTATACGTTGGCACTTACAGCTGAAATATTTATTATTTTCCAGGGGCTTATGGCGTTCTGGACTATCTTAAGTGGGCGTTTTAACCCACGAGGCTATGAATATCACCACGCACAAGACAGGCTGTTTGCTGGCCAAACTGGTGGCAAGTCAGCGGTTAAAACAATTACCGCTAATACTGCCAAAATTGCGCAACGAATTCCAATGGAACTTAATAAAAAACCGGTATCAATTGATATTTTCATTCCGGTATATGGCGAACCGTTGGAAGATATTCGCGACACAGCAATTGCAGCTCGTGATGCCTATGGCCTTCACAAAACATTTATTTTAGATGACGGAAAGTCTGATGCGGTTGAAGCGTTGGCTAAAAAGTTAAAAGTTGGTTACATTCGTCGCCCAACGAACCAACACGCTAAGGCAGGCAACATTAACTTTGCCTTGAGCCAAACAAATGGCGCGTTCTTTTTGATTCTTGATGCAGACTTTGTGGCTGAGCCAAATATTCTATACGAAACGCTACCATTCTTTGAAGATCCAGAATTGGCCTTTGTGCAAACGCCACAATACTACAGTAATCAGACGAACTTCGTATCTAGCGGTGCGAGCTTTATGCAACACGTGTTTTACTCACTCATTCAAGCGGGCAAGAACAAGTTCAACGCATCGTTCTGTGTTGGTACAAACGTTGTATTCCGGCGTGCTGCTATTGAAGACATTGGTGGGGTATATCAGAAGTCTAAATCGGAAGATATTTGGACTTCATTGTTCTTGCACGAAAAAGGCTGGAAGTCGGTTTACATTCCAACCTTGCTTGCGGTAGGGAAGACGCCTGAAAACCTTATGGCGTATTCAAAGCAACAACTTCGATGGGCGACTGGGAGCTTTGAAGTGTTTATTCGCAAGAACCCACTCTTCATTAAAAAGCTCAGCGTTGACCAACGTTTGCAGTACTTAACAACGTCGTCTTACTACTTTGTTGGTTTCTCGGTACTGTTGCTACTGCTCTTGCCGCCGTTACAAATATTCTTTAACCTTTCGCCAATCTCAACTGACATACCTGTGTGGCAGTGGGCGTTAATGTACAGCGGGTTCTACGTGACTCAATTAGTACTCGCGTTCTACACAATGGGTGGCTTGAAAATTAAGACACTTATTTTGGCAAACGTTTCATTCCCAATTTACATAAAGGCCTTCTTTAATGCATTGTTCCGCCGTGACCAAGCATGGAAAGCAACAAACGCAGTTGGTAACTATGATTCACCATTTAACTACGTGCGGGCACAGGTGTATATATTTGTGTTCCTGTTCCTCACCAGCCTCGTAGGAATTTGGAAAGCGCTCTACACCTATGAGTTGTCAATTTCACTCGTGTGGAACTTGTTCAACACAATTGTGTTTGGATACTTCGTACACGTAGCAACGGCTGAAGGACGCGCATTGAAACGAGCCGAGCGAGCACCAAAGAAAATTATTATTAAGCAATTCCCAACCGAACGAATTACACCTGAAGGAGAAGCAGTATGAAACTAAGTGGTAAGATTAAATTCTTTTTTGGAATTATCGCAGTAGTAATTTTAGTAGCGATTTTAACCGTATTTTTGAACATTAGTATGTCGACATCAAGCTCAGTTGAAGCAACACTTGATGCACAGTCTCGAACTATCGGTACTGACTATCCAGGGCTTGTTGTAAAACAAAATGTCGAAGAAGGCCAAAAAGTATCAGAAAACGAAGTGTTATTTGAAATTGAAAGCCAACAGTTAAAAACAAGTTTGGCATCTGGTGCAATTACTGAAGCAAGCTTGCCATTTAAGCTGAACCCAGAAACTAAGAATATTGAAATTCGTTCAACCAGCGCTGGTGTGATTGATGAAATTTTCTTCCGAGAAGGTTCATACATTCCAGCAAGTGGAGTGATTACAACTATCTACGTGCTTGATTCATTGTTTGTGACAGCCCACTTCCAACTTGCGCCGCCAGACTACGCACGTATTGAAGAAGATAGTACACTTGAATTGCTTTTCCCTGACAACACGAAGAAAGACGGCAGTATTACTTCTGTTACACTTGAAAGTAGTAAAGATGAAGAGAATGTCGACACTGTTGTGAAAGCGAAAATTACTGACGCTAACATGAGTGACTTCCGTTTCTCAGTAGGTACGCCAGTTGATGCGAAGCTTCACCTTCGCCAAGACACTTGGTACCAAAATATTCTAAAGGTTGTCCAGGATCTATTTACACCTAAGAAGGGATAATAAATGAAACGCCGAACAATCTACATAGTTACGGGCTCAGTGCTTACGGTACTACTAGTCGGTACTGTCACTGCTGTACTCTTATCGCGAAGTAACTCAGAGGGAACCGGAATATTTTCGAGTGATGCATCTATCTTAAATAAAGACACCTTGAAAGAACTACCAACAAAGGCAGCGTCAACGGCATCTTTTGATCGCTTGGCGAATGGTGTTACTCCACCAACTAACTCATGGATTAGTGGGTTAGCGCTGCAAGCAAAGCCACTTGCTGTGTTTCCTATGCCACTTAGTTTTCAAGCATTAGATACTGGTTTTGAAATTGGTCTCCCGACCGTAACGAGTGATGCAAAAACGATTATCGGTGGCCACGTTGCTGAAATAGATGCTAAGATTGATGGCGTCACAAAGTTTCAATTGAGCCGCTTTGATAAAACGTCGGCAACCTTAACCTATATTAAAGCTGGCGAGAACATGGGTAAGTTAACAATTGCTCAAGGGTCACCGTATGTATTTTACCGAGCAGTAAACGATTCAATTATTAAGGTTGATAACGCAGCTGGCGGTAAGGTTACCAATGGCACGTTTAGTTATAAAAAAGCAGGCCACACATATTACATTGCAACGCACGATGGCGCGAAGGTGTCGTTTAACGGTGAACAGGCGACTGTCACAATACCTGAAAATGGTTTAGCAACATTTTACGGTCTACCGGAAGGCGCAAGTGATTCTTTGGCCGGTAACTCTGGGAATGAAGTAACGGGTGTTGAAGTGACGCACGACCAGAATGACAAAAGCTCGCTGACTAAATTTAATTACAAAACTGCAAACCAACGATCAACAGTGTTTAGTAATTTGCCATACCAAACAGTGGAAGGTGGAAAAGAACTCGGTTTAACCTACCAAAGTGTGTATGGTGACATGCCGGTACGAATAGGTAACGAATTCACGGCTTCCGTACCACTTATAAAGGCTTCTAGTGAACTGTCACTTGCCTCACTGACCGATGAAGAGAAACGTTTAGTTGTGAGCGACCTACAAGCTGACAGCCAGGATATTGTGATTGAAGCGCAAGACAGCTACTACGCAGGCAAGGCGTTGGCGAGAGTTGCAACATTACTTGATATTGCAAACCAACTTGACCAACCAGATATTGCTACCCAGCTGACGTCTGTATTGAAACGAGAATTTTCAGCTCGGCTTGGAAAGAACTATTTCTACTACGACACCAGCCTTAAGGGAGTTGCTGCTCTCACTTCGGCCTTTGGCTCGGAAGATTTTAACGACCACCACTTCCATTACGGGTACTTTATTTACGCTGCCAGTATTTTAGGTAAGTACGACAAATCATTTGTTGATGAATATAAAGACGAAGTGAATTTGTTAGTGGCTGATATTGCATCATACGAAACCTATCCAGAATTCCCAATTGAACGAACTTACGACCCGTACTCAGCACACTCATGGGCTGCAGGGCTTTCACCGTTTCAAGATGGTAACAACCAAGAATCAAGTTCAGAAGCACTCAACGCATATAACGGCGTAGCGCTGTGGGCTGATGTGATTGGTAACAAAACATTGAAGAAGAGTGGCACGTGGATGTTATCGAACGAAACGGCAACGGCGAACACTGCATGGCGCAGTGTTGATACGAAAGCAGAGTACTTGTCGAAATACACCAGCCCGGTTGCATCGCTTAGTTTTGGCGGCAAGCGAACCTACACAACATTCTTTAGCGATGAATCAAATACTAAGTTAGGAATTCAACTGATTCCGATGAGCCCCGTAATGGAAACTTTCAAAAGCGATGACATTACCGGCAAACTCGCAAAACAAGATAAACCGAATAACTATAACGTAGCTCTCGGTGATTACTTGCTTATGTACTTGGCATTGAGCGATAAAAACGCAGCGATTAACGCACTCGACCGTCAGACTGACCAGTTTATTGATGACGGCAACTCTCGTACGTACTTACGTGCCTGGATTTACGCTCAAGAATAAGAGAGTATAATAAGTATATGCTTACAGCAATTTCATCATTTAGTGGAATATCTGTATCGAGCCTAGAAGAAGCTCGTGACTTCTATGTTGATACCCTTGAACTAAAGTTAACAGACGACAGTATGGGGCTTTCAATTGATTTGCCTGGTGGTGGCCACTTATTCATCTACGAAAAACCTAACCACGTACCGGCTGAGTTTACTGTATTAAATTTTGTCGTTGAAGATATTGATGTCGCTATCGATCATTTAGTGAACGCCCATGGTATTACTTTTGAGCGGTATGAAAATATGCCAGCTCCGCAAGACGAGCGCGGGGTACTGCGTGGGAAAGAGTTTCGCCAGGGGCCAAACATTGCTTGGTTTAAAGATCCAGCGGGTAACATACTTGCACTTGTCGAAGCCTAACTATTAAGCAGTAAGCCAATAATCACAATGCTGTCCATGATAATCCAAATACTATTGGTGATGATCATTGGTGTGATGCGATGTTTAAGACCGTATGTCAAAAAGATAGACGCGAAGATAACGAAGCCTACCCATGAATACAGCGAAACACCGTCTGTTGAACCGTGAAAGACTTGTATAGCTTGAGGGATGCTACTGAGTGGATATAAGAACGACGCGATGATAACCAACGTATCAAGTACGGTGATTTTCTTCTTCTTTTGAATGTGTTTTTGAAACTCTATATTTTCGCGTGACATTACCATTAACTATATCAGATTTATTAGTTTGTTATGATAGATATATGGACACTGTTCTTCACCGATGGCTAAAAATTCCCTACACGTTACACGTGACTGAATTTTTGTCGCCAAAACGGCCGAAGGCAACTTTTATTTTGATACACGGAATAGGCAACTCGGCAAAGGCCTGGGAAGAGGTGATTCCGCTTTTACCAAAGAACATTCGGGTGATTGGGATTGATTTGCTTGGGTTTGGGAAATCGCCGAAACCAATTTGGGCGAAGTACAACGCCAAGACTCAGGCGCGTTCGGTTGGTGCTACATTGCTTAAATTGCGCCTATTCCAACAACCAACCATCGTCGGTCATTCATTGGGTGGGTTAGTGGCGGTAGAAGTTGCCAAGCGATACCCACTTTTAATTAAGCAGTTAGTTTTATGTAGCCCGCCATTTTATAAACCAACCGAAGAGAAGCGACGGTTATTGCAGCGCGATGAAATATTAAAAGATTTGTATCGTCGTATGCAAAAGTATCCGCAAACATTAGAATCGTTATCACCTTTGGTAGTGAAGTTGAAATTAGCAGCTAGTGCGTTTGATGTGAACGCAACGAATAGCGGGGCATATGTTGAAGCGCTGGAATCAAGCATCATTAACCAAACATCGTTGGCCGATGCGGCGAAGTTGAAACTGCCAATTTCTGTTTTATACGGAACACTTGACCCGGTAGTGATTGGTGCAAATATTCGCAGTTTAGAAAAGCGTAACGAAAACGTTGAAGTGAAAAAGATAACCACCGGCCATGAAATTAAAGGCCGGTACGTAAAGTTTATTGCGAAAGAAATTAACCAACTCGTTGCCTAACAAAAAACCCGCTCGTAATGAGCGGTTTTTTGTTAGTCGAAATATATTAACGACGAGTTTGAGTTGGAACGAATGTAAGCGCTTTTCCGCTTGCGCCACCACGACCTGTACGGCCGATACGGTGAACGTAGTCTTCGTAAGTAGCAGGTTGGTCGTAATTAATAACGTGGCTCACGTTAGGGATGTCTAGACCACGAGCAGCAACGTCAGTTGCAACAAGGATACGAGCTTTACCATCTTTGAAAGTCTTCAATGCACGTTGGCGTTGAGATTGTGACTTGTTACCGTGAATAGCAACAGATGAGTGGCCACTTCGTTCGAGGTGGTCAGAAAGACGTTGGACACCAAACTTAGTTTCACCGAATACAAGAACTTTTTCAAATTCAGATTCGTTCAACATGTTAGTAAGGATGTCTAGACGAGCTTCTTTAGTATCAGCTTCAATAATGTTCTGGTCTACACGTTCGCTTGTGTCAGCTGTACGTACTTGTACTTCAGCTGGGTCATTTAGGAATGTGTCTACAAGAGTTTTAATTGTAGGAGTGATTGTTGCACTAAAGAATAGTGTTTGACGGTCTGCAGGAGTTTGAGAAACAATTGTACGGATGTCGTTGATGAATCCCATGTCGAGCATACGGTCAGCTTCGTCAAGAACAAGAGTCTTCACGTTGTCGAGACGTAGTTCACGACGGTTCATAAGGTCTTTAAGACGACCTGGTGTACCGATGATTACGTGCGCACCACGACGTAGGTCGCGGATTTGACGATCGATGTTAGTACCACCAACACAGATTGCATCGTAAAGTTGCATACCTTGTGAGAAGATACGGAATTCTTCTTCAATTTGAACTGCAAGTTCACGTGTAGGAGCCATGATAAGCACTGAACCACGTGGGCTGTTAGTTGTAAGTGAGTTAATGATAGGAAGCAAGAAGGCTGCTGTTTTACCAGTACCAGTGTTTGCTAAACCAATAACGTCACGACCTTCAAGTACAAATGGAATTGCTTGGTCTTGGATTGGGCTTGGTGCAGTGTAGCCACGTTTTGCAACGTTAGCGTGAAGTGCTGGCGTAAAAGGAAAGTCTGCAAAGTTGTGTTTGTGCTCATAAACGACTTCGTCTACTGCAGCTACAGCTTTGTTAATAAACTTGCTTGGGTGGATGTACGCACCACGACGGTTTCCGCCGCCGTTGCCGCCAGATGGACGACGATTGCCGCCTGAAGACTGACCGCCGAATGAACGGTGACCAGGACGAGCGCCACGAGGTTGAGTTGATGAGTTGTTGCTAGGGCGATATGCCATAAATAGTAATCCCTTTCAGGGGTTATGAATTGGTATGTTGTCGCTGCAGACGAACAGCGAAAACCTTTCCAACTACTTGTTTGCCGTTTGGGCCCGCGACTGAGCGGCTTGAGACAATAGTGAGGTATCCATTCGGATGCAATGTTTCTATTATAGCACAAGTTCGATTAAATTACTAGTGTAATATGCTTTTCTTGTCTACTAGGTCTCGACCTCATCTTTTGTATAACGAGGCAGTTGTATTGAAAAATGCGCACCAACAATAGGGGCGGAAAATGAAATCCTGCCGTGAAGTTGGTTCTCTATTATGTGTCTTGTTATATAGAGACCAACCCCTAGACCTGATGGTTTTTCGCTTTGTCTAGGGCTAAAAAGTGATGACCGTTGAGAGTCTGGTATCCCAATCCCATTATCGATAACGTCAATTTTTAAGCTATTATTCATCTGTTCTACTTTTATGATTATTTTGGGATTTACAATTCCTATGCATGCATCGAGTGCGTTGTTGATTAATATTGTAATCACATGAGATACGTTCAGGCTATCACCTATAATTCGAAATGATTTTCGCTGAAGTATTTGTTTTTGAAGTTCAACACCACGCATTTTGAATTTAGGCTGAAATTCTTTTAGGGTTTGTTCTATGACGGGAATTACGTTAAAGATTTCAACATTTCTATTATCATGTAACTGTCGCCTCGCTTGCCTGACTAGCTCATTTATGTGGTTAATGCCTTCTTTAGTATTAACGATAGCCTCCGACCTTTGATGCTGTTGACTAATATCGTCAATGTCGAGAGTTAACACGCTCAAAAGATTTGAAAGTTCATGAAGAGTAGCGGTTGTTGATTGACCTATCGCGGCAAATTTATACAAGCTTACCATCTCCTGTAGTTGTGTCTGTCGAAGACGTAATGATTGTTCTTCAAGTTTTTCGACAAGACCTGCTTTTTCAGCACGAACTTTTTCTTCAGCATTCTGCGCTCGAATGATGGAATATTCGGTTTGCTTTCCGGAGAGCCATGAAATAAGTGCGAAAATACCAAGAATAGTGATGTAAACCAAAACATCAAAATAGTGCGATGGTTTAGAAAGCGCCTCGTTGTCTGGATCTATATAACCTGAATTGTGAATATGTTGGATTGTTATTAATAAAGCAGCTACAGATAATATGACCCAAAGAATATGTTTAGGGCCAAGCATAACACCAGATAGAAAAACAACGAAACCTACGGCAAGAACGCCAACGGGTGTGTTCAAACCCCACAAGAGTAATGTAACTGCAGCTAAAAGTGCGTAGAGAACCATTACCATCCACCCTGCGAGTATGTAATGTCCTTTTCTCGCATTCAATTCGGCAATTAGTAAGTAAATTACAACAATTAAGCAGCATATGACTCGTACGCCTAAAATATCTCCCGAGAAATAACCATGAATAATAATCAAAGAGGTAAGTGCTATTGCAACAAGAAGGCTTCCTCTTAAAATAATGGCAGTCATCTTTTTAGTACCGTACGGCGCTGCCATTTTTTCTAGCTCACTTCTTCAGGTAGCTCAACTGAATAACCAACGCCGTAAGTTGTTTTTATAATTGGCACAAGAAATGGTCTATCGATTTTATCTCGAAGCTGTTTGATGTGAACATCTACAGAACCAGTCCATGCTGTGCTGGTGGAAATCCACGCATGATTAATAATCATTTGTCTAGATAATACACGTCCTTTATTTTTTAAAAGATACTCAAGAATATCGAATTCTTTGCGACGCAGTTTTACTTCTATACCGCCTCTAGTCACGGTACGCCTTGCTGGACTCAATATAAGATCGCGAGCTTTTAGATCTTCCTCGGGTGGCGAACGATGTCGTCGTCTTTCAAGAGCATTTATTCGTGCTTTAAGTTCTGCTGCGTCGAAAGGTTTGGTCATATAGTCGTCCGCACCTGCATTTAATAAACTTACCCTGCTTGGTATATCATCGACTCCTGTGAGAACTAAAATTGGAGCACTTACACCAAGTTCTCGAACTTTTTGGCAAACATGGAGACCGTTCATATCGGGAAGACCTAGGTCGAGCAAAATAACGTCGGTTGTTTTAGAAGTAGCGATAGAAATTGCTTCATCACCCGAACTTGCAAGTTCAATGAGGTAGTTCTTTTGTAATAGATTCTTAATTCTGTCCGCTAGCCTGGGATTGTCTTCAACTACAAGTACTTTCATCATGTATTACATATCCGCTTATGTTTATATAAACCACTTTACGCCATGATTGTTAAATAATTATTAACTTTTTTGATATTCTCCTGAGTTTTTCATAAGCCCTAGCGTTTTCCTAGTTTTGGGGTCTATAATAAATGCATATGGCTGAAAACTTCTTCGTCCACCTCATTGCCGATTACCTCGTTTTTGTCGTTGTCTTAGTAGGGGCGTGGGCTATCTTATTTAAAGTTCCAAAAGGGCAACGCTTTAAAGCCTACTCACGCATTCTTATGGCTGGGCTTACGGCGTACTTACTCGCTAAGTTCTTAGCAACCATCTACCAACCATCAGACCTTCGTCCGTTTGAACTACTTGGTGTAAACCCAGGTGCTTCATATCTCGACAATCCAGGCTTTCCGTCTGACCATGCCTTATTTGTCACTGCTATTCTTGCAGCCGTTTGGTTTGAAACTCGCATGAAGAAACTTTCAATCTTCTTAGCTGCCTGTGTGGTGCTGATTTGTGTCGGTCGGGTCGTCGCTTTGGTCCACACGCCATTTGACGTTGTAGCAGGGGTGGTAATTGCGCTGATAGGTGCTTTATGGTACAGTAACCAACCAAGAACGATCAACGAGAATAGGGAGATACACGGACATGGCAAGAGTCATAACAGACGAACGAACAGTAGTCGTAAAACCGTGGTGGGCGAGAGTTAGAATAGTCTTTATCGGGGCCATCCTCGGTATAATTTGGTGGGTCTTAACAGCACTCCTCCGTATATATGTCATTGAACCGATTGCATGTCGCGACCTTGCGAATGCAGCTACGTGTGTAGATGGTTTTGGTATGGCTGGTAGCATTGCTACCGTTATTGTGGCGATTATCGGTGCCTTTGCACTGGTTCGTACGTTGCAACCGCGACCAATTATCATTGCTGTCGCCGCTGCGGCAGTGTTATGGGTACTTGGACAATACGTCAGTGGCTTAGCGTGGTACGAAGCATTGCTTTGGGCTGTTGTGTTATACGCCGTTGCATATGTACTCTTCGGCCTGGTTGCTCGCATTGTCTGGTTCCCAGCTGCGGTTATTACGGCAATCGTGACGGTTGTTGCGATCCGCCTTCTTCTCGTCATCTAGTGATATACTAAAACCATGGAAATGGTTGTGGTTATTGTACTTATTCTTCTTGTCGTCGGCTTGGCGGTGGGGCTTTTCGTTATTGCGCAGCGCCTGCGCGATTTGAAATCTGGTAGTAGCGTTGAAATGATTAAGGCAGACGTGACGGAATTAAACCGCACAATCTCAAACCTCTCAACGGTATTGGGTGACAAGTTGGAGCGCAATGCAACCAACATGCAAACCTCTATGCAGCAACAACTTGGCCAGAGTATGAAACTAGTGAACGATGTATCTCAACGGCTTACGAAGCTCGATGAAACAAATAGGCGAGTGGTAGATGTTGCCGATGAATTAAAGACACTTCAAAACGTGTTGCAAAACCCAAAGCAGCGCGGTGTGTTTGGTGAGTACTATCTTGAATCGGTGCTTGCGAATATTCTGCCAACCAAGAACTTCAAAATGCAGTACGCCTTTAACGACGGCCAAATTGCTGATGCGGTAGTGTTTCTTGATAAAGGTCAAATTCTTGCAATTGATAGTAAGTTTAGCCTTGAGAACTACAACCGTATGGTGCAATCGAAAACCAAGCCCGAGCGTGAGGAATGGTTGAAGAAGGTCCGTAACGACCTTAAGGGTCGTATTGATGAAACGGCAAAGTATATTCGCCCAGCTGAAAACACGATGGACTTCGCTTTTATGTTCATTCCAAGTGAATCGCTGTACTACGACTTATTAATTGGCGATGTGGGTACTGGCTCGAGCGCCCGTGACCTTATTGAATATGGCTTCCGTGAGAAGAAAGTTATTATTGTTAGCCCAACCAGCTTCATGGCCTACCTCCAGACCGTCTTACAGGGCCTCCGTAGCCTGCAAATAGAAGAGCAAGCAAAAGATATTCAAATTCAGGTAGGCAAGCTAGGGCGTCATATTTCGACCTTTGATGATTACATGGGCAAACTGGGTAAATCACTTGGTACAACCGTTGGGCACTATAACAATGCACATAAGGAACTTGGCAAGATTGATACTGATGTGACAAAGATCGCTGGGAATAATAAAAGTATTGAACCGTTGCTTTTAGATAAGCCGCAGCAAGACGAAGAATAAAAAATAACTCCCAATAAGGGAGTTTTATATAAGCAGAGAGAATTTAGTGATGCGGGAGTGGTGAAAAATATCACCACCCCCTGCAATCACTACTTGAGACTACGCATCTGCGTAACGTGATCGTTATACAGAGCCAGGCTCATCTTCGAAGGGAAGAGTGCGCCTGACAGGATGTTCGACACGATCTGCTCGGGTGTGACGAGCGGATACGGGTAGGTGACAACTTCGCGTTGGTACGAGAACTGTTCGGAAATTGGATACTCGATGTCAACATCTTGCGTCCATCCAAATGTCTCTTGCACCGCGGCAATGAACTGTTCTTTAACCTGGTTGAGGCCGAAGTACAACGAGCTGCCTCGCTGAATCAGGTACATATCCAGCGTGTCTTGTGCTGGATGTGCCTTCACCGATTCTTTGAAGGATTCGGTGAATTCTTCTTTCGTCTGGTTTTCGCTGATGACGAAGAGCGGGAACTGCGGAGCAGTTTTCTCGCCCTCCGACAGTTCATGGGGCGCGCCAACTGAAAACACGTGAGTGATGATCGTCAGCGAGTCGCCGTATCGGACAGCTCTAATAAGTTGAGTCATAATGATTCTCTCTGCTTGTGAGGTGCGCTATTCGCACATCCAATGAATGGGTGGCGAACTGCAGTGTATTATATTAGAACATTTATTATAATTTGTCAATAATAAAAACCCGCTCTAGCAAGCGGGTTTTTAAATGTTCTAGGGTTTAAACTAGATAACTTCTTTTGTACGGACAAGGTCGTGTACGATGAAGCCGATAACACCACCGATTACTGGTGCAAGCGCGTATACAGCGTATGTCCAGACAATTGGTTGGTAAGCTTGAAGCGCAAGCGCTACAGCTGGGTTAAAGATTGCACTTGCTGAAACGTATCCAGAAACAGTAACAGTAACCATCAAAGCGATGAAGATACCAAGACCGATTGTGAATGCGCCAGTAAGACGATCAAGGGTACGAGTTGCACTAGCAACTGCGAAACCGAGGATTGATGCACCAAGAAGCTCAGAGAAGAAGACGTACCATTCTTTACCAGCAACGTTAGCTAGGTCAGCAGCAGCAAACAAAGTTGGAGCAGCTTGGCCGTAAAGTTGTTGTTGTTCAGATACTTCTGCAGCACCACCGATGAACGCGCTGAATGCTAGGTAAGCAACAGCTGCACCGAGGAATTGTACAATGATGTATCCAACAGCACGGAGCCATCCGATACGACGAGTAGCCCAAGCACCAATAGTGATAGCTGGGTTAACGTGTGCACCAGAAATTGCACCGATCAATAGAACGATACCAACAAGTGCGAATAGCACGAAGATTGGTTGACCTTGACCAGCAATAATTACTCCTGCGAGTAAGAATGTACCGATGAACTCTGCGGCCAAAGCACGCCAAAGTTTTGCTGAACGTAGTGATGTAACGATGTGAGAACTAAGACCAGTCTGTGATGCAGATGCTGACACAGAGACGGTTTTGACAGTCTTGACAGTCGTTTTTGCTGCTGATGAAGTGCTAGCTTTCACCGGAGCTTTCTTTTTAGTAGAAGCGGCCTTCTTAGTTGCCATATGTATTTCCCTCCTTATGGTAAATATGCCATCAGTATACCATAAACGATTCGAGTCAACACTTAAGATTCCCTTTGAGATAAGCGAGAGTGATATAGTAGACATATGGGATTATACGTAAAACAAAGCGACACTCGTTCGCAACTTCAAGAAAAGCTAGCGCAAGAGCTCCAAGACCGCGCACGCGAAAAGGCGAAACAAGCCGACTTACCTGATGGTGTTGATGACTCGGCATATATAGAAGGTACAAGTTTCACATCTAAACATGGATGGGTTTGGATTGTTATTATTGCTGTGGTTGTTATTGGGGCTATTTGGCTCGTTGTTGTTTCAGTTTAATAACACCTGAAATAATGAGGATGATTGCTACAGTAACCATCAATGCTGAAATAGCAACCGATAAGTAGTAACCGCCAAGACCATAGCTAAATTCGCAATCACTATACACTCCATCTGGACAGGTTAATATTGTAAGATCGTTAATACCGACATAGGCGAGTGGAGCTGAGGCCGCGATGATGATACCAGTGATGATATGTAATCCATCCGGTATTTTTCTAGATTTTTTTGTTTTATTCATAATGAGTCTTATCTTATCATTACTAAGCGAGTACTCGAACTCATAAGCTCGGAATTCGTTTGATTGTCAGTTTCAGGGCACTAATACTTACTTTTAATAGCGTAAATCCCTCGCGTAGACGCTAGCTGTAGCGTATAATAAAGAATAATTATGTCTACAATCGATGTCCAGGGTGTTCTTGAAAGTTTGCTACAGCAAGTTGCTGCGAGCGCGACACCTCGTGAAGTTTTAAAAGCGCCTGAATTTAAAGAAATGTATAGCGCTATTGCAACGCTTCCTCCTGAAGAGCGTGGTGCTTTCGGTCGCCAAGTGAACGAAGTAAAGGTTGCTGTTGAAAACGCGGTCCAGGCTCGTGAAGAACAACTTGAATCTGCTGATGTAGTTGCACTTGATGTGACTGCTCCTTGGTCTGTGAATGGTAAAAAACCAGAACTGCTTCCAACTGAACAGGGAACACAACACCCACTTACAAAAGAACTTGATAACGTTATCGATATCTTTACTCGTATGGGTTTTGAAGCAATTGAATCTCGCCAAATTGACGATGATCATCACATGTTTGGTACATTGAACTTCCCAGAAGATCACCCGGCGCGTGATGGTTACGATACATTTCGTACTGAAGAAGGTTTTATTCCACCTGCCCACACATCGACAATGCAAAACCGCGTGCTTATTGAAGGCAAAGAAAAGCTTGAAGCTGGTGGTGAAATTGCAGCAGTAAGTTACGGTCGTGTTTTCCGTAACGAAGACGTTGATGCAACGCATGAACACACGTTTTATCAAGTTGAAGGCGTGTACGTCAGTAAAACTGCAACGCTTGGCCAAATGCTCGGTACGCTTCGTGGTTTCTTCGAAACATACTACGGCCAAACACTCCGCGTTAAAACGCAACCTGCTTATTTCCCATTCACTGAACCAGGTTTGGAATTCTTAATTGAGAAGCCAGCCGTTATTGGTGGTAAGCCAGGTGAGTGGCTTGAAATGCTTGGCTGTGGAATGATCCACCCGAATGTTCTTAAAGCCGCAGGTATCGACCCAACACAATACCGTGGCTTTGCCTGGGGTGGTGGTGTTGAGCGTCTTGTTATGTTGAAATACGGCATCGAAGACTTACGTCACTTTGAATCTGGTAAATTGGCATTTTTAAGGAAGTTTGAATCATGATTATCTCTGTAAATTGGCTCAAAAAGTTCACCGACATCGACATGCCGGTTGATGAGCTTGCAACCCTTATTGGTGCACGTCTTGTTGAAATTGAAGGTGTTGAACACATTGGAGCTAAGTATAAAGACGTTATCGTAGCAAAAGTCGTTACCTGCGAGCCTATTGAAGGTACTGACCACTTGAACGTTACGAAAATTGACGATGGCGGCGTTGCACAAAACGTAGAGCGCGATGATAACGGGTTAGTACAAGTTGTCTGTGGCGCGCCAAACGTTCGTGCTGGCATTATGGTTGCGTGGTTACCTCCACAAAGTACCGTGCCGGAAACATTTAACGACGCTGAACCATTTGTATTAAGTGTTCGTCCACTCCGCGGCGTAAATAGTAACGGTATGCTTGCCAGCGCTAAAGAACTTGATTTGTTTGATGACCACACCGGCATTTTAGTTGTTGATAAAGATTGTGCACCTGGCACAAACTTTGCTGAACTTTATGAACTCGACGATCACTTACTTGAAGTTGAAAATAAATCATTGACCCACCGGCCTGATGCCTTTGGTGTGATTGGTTTTGCGCGCGAAGTTTCTGGTATACAAGGAAAACCGTTTGTTACGCCTGATTGGTTAAACGATATTGTTCCAAACTTTACTTCCGATGAGAGTCTTGAAGCCCCTGCGGTTGTTATTGAAGACTCAGCATTGTCTGACCGATTCACTGCAATTGTATTAAGTGGTGTTGATGAAAAAGCGCAATCACCAGTGCAACTACAAACTTACTTGGCTCGTAGCGGGGTACGCCCTATTAGTGCATCAGTCGATGTGTCTAATTACTTGATGCTATTAACTGGTCAACCATCACACACCTACGACTACGATAAATTCAAAGCCCTCGCTGGTGACGACTTTAGTATCCGTGTTCGTTCGGCTCGCCAAGATGAAAAGCTTACATTGCTTGATGGTAAAGAAATTACTATGGATCAAGCTGACATTGTTATCACAGCCGGCGACGTTGCTGTTGGCCTTGCTGGTGCAATGGGTGGCGCAAATACAATTGTTGATGAAAACACTAAGGGTGTATTAGTTGAAGTTGCGACATTTGACCTTTATCACTTACGTTCAACACAAATGCGACACGGTATTTTCTCTGAGGCAATTACTCGTTTCACTAAAGGTGTGCCTGCGCCCCTTGCTGGTCCTGTGCTAGCTGAAGCTGTGCGCCAACTTACTGAATATACAGGCGCGACAGTTTCAAGTGACTTAGCTGAAGATTATCCCGGCGTAAGTGAACAAATTACCGTAAAGGTAAGTGAACGCCACATTAACGAAACTCTTGGAACTCACTTTAGTGCGAGTGATATTGGTGAACTGTTACAGAATGTTGGCTTTGGTGTAGCCTTCGATGAATTCGACGCAACAGTCACTGTTCCATACTGGCGCGAAGACATTCACATTCCTGAAGATATCATTGAAGAAGTCGGTCGTTTAGCTGGCTTCGATACAATTAACGTTACATTGCCGCGTCGTGACTTTGTCGCAACGCGTCCAAATGCCTTTGACGAACTTCGTGCGCAGGTCCGTTCATTGCTAGTACGTGCTGGTGCGAACGAAGTGTTAACCTACAGCTTTATCCATGGTGACATTTTGAAAAAGGTTGGTCAAAACCCAGACGATGCCTACCGGATTACAAATAGCATTAGCCCTGATCTTCAGTACTACCGCCAGAGCTTAACGCCAAACTTATTAACACTTGTTCACCCAAACCGAAAAGCGGGCTATGATGAATTTGCTGTTTTTGAATGCAATAAAGTACACCGAAAATCTGCAGGTCAAACTGAAGAGGGTGTGCCTGTTGAGTTCGATAGCATTGCACTTGTTATTGCACGCGCAAAAACAAAGGGTGATGCTTACTACGATGCGAAGAACTACCTCGAATACGTTACTGACGTTCTTGGGTTGAAGCTTCGTTACGAAACACTTGCTGATGGTGATGCAACGACAGCTTCATTTGAACCTGTACGTAGCGCTGCTGTATTTGATGTAAACTCTGGCGTCTACTTAGGCGTTGTTGGTGAATATCGCACAGCAGTTCAGAAGAGCTTCAAACTTCCTGAGTACACTGCTGGGTTTGAAATTAACCCACGGGCATTGCACGAGGCTGTTTCAAAAGTTGGTATTCGTTACCAGGCACTGAGTCGTTATCCAAGCACTGAACGTGATATTACGTTCCAAACAACCGCTGATGTGTCATTCCAGACAATTGTAAACGAAGCAACTGCGGCGTTATCTGAAACTAATTTAATCACTTCAGTTGAACCGCTTGCGATTTATCAAGCAGAGGGTAGTGAAGAGAAAAACAACACAGTAAGAATTAAGCTAGTGTCGTATAATAAGACACTGACAAACGAAGAAGTAACGGCTGTAATTGATGGCGTCATTGCACGCGTACTAGAAGCTACTAAAGGGAGAGTAATATAATGGCTGCAACTAAAGTACAACGTATTGGTATCTGGGTAATTGCCGCATTTATGCTAGTAGGAACTATAGGCTCATTTGTAGCGATTGTTTTAGCTAATGGTAACCAACAAACCGATAAAGAGCTTGCTCAAGCTGAATATTCAAAGTACCAAAAACAAGTTGCTGACCAAGAAACAGAACTGTCTGCAAAGTACTTCGACACATTTAACCAGTACGCAAACCGTCCAGCGGCCTTTGACGCTGCCGGTGTTACTGAGCTTAAAACTAACGACCTCGTTGTTGGTAACGGCGACACATTAACCGAAGAATCAAGCTTCACCGCTTACTATCTCGGTTGGAACCCAACTGGAAAAGTCTTTGACGGTTCTATTGATGGCAATAAGCTCAAAGCTCCATTCTCAGTAACTCCAGGCGGTGTTATTGAAGGTTGGACCAAGGGCGCTGTTGGTATGAAAGTTGGCGGTATTCGTGAACTTACTATTCCTTCTGCACAAGCCTATGGTGAAACGGGAAGCGGCGAAGATATTCCTGCAAACACACCAATCAAGTTTATTGTGATGGTTATTCCTACACCTGAACAAGTACAACCATCTGCGAAATTAATTGAATATTATAACAAGGGATTAATTAACTAATATGAGCGACACTATTCGAGACGTTATTATGGTTGGCGCTGGTCCAAGCGCTCTTGCTGCTGCAATCTACACAACTCGTGAAGACATCGACACAGTATTGTACGAAAAATCTGCTATTGGTGGCCTCGCCGCTATTACTGATATGGTTGATAACTACCCAGGCTTCCCTGACGGTATTGAAGGCCTTACGCTTGCGGGTCACCTTGAAAAACAAGCCGAACGTTTTGGCGCGCAAATTGAATACGGTGATGTTACGGAAATCAAAACTGACGGTAAATATAAAATTGTTACCGTTGATGGTGAGCCTGTAAAATCAAAAGCTGTACTTATTGCGACTGGTAGCGATTACAAAAAACTTGGTGTTCCTGGTGAGAAAGAATTCTACGGCCGTGGCGTTCACTACTGTGCAACGTGTGATGGTGCATTCTACCGCGACAAAACATTGGTTGTTGTTGGTGGTGGTAACTCTGCCTTCCAAGAAGCCATCTTCTTAACTCGTTACACAACCCACATTGATCTATTGGTACGCAGTACTATTAAAGCCAGCGACGTATTGCAACACGAACTTCAAAAGTTTGTTGATGAAGGTAAAGTTACCGTTCACCTTAATACTACGACTGAAGAAATCATCGATACTGACGGTCGCGTCACAAGCGTGAAGATTATCGAAAATGGCGAACCTGCGGAAATTGTTACCAACGGCGTGTTCGTATTCGTAGGCCTCATGCCTAACACAGGCTTCCTAGCTAATAGCGGCGTTGAACTTGATGAAGTTGGCCTTATTAAGACCAACTTGAAGCTTCAAACAACACTTGAAGGTGTATACGCCAGCGGCGACGTTCGAAGTGGCGCAACTATGCAAATCGCAAGTGCGGTCGGTGAGGGTGCGGCTGCTGCGTTGTCTATTCGTGAATACCTCGACGAATTTGACCGAGCTGAATAATACTTCTAGCTTATAAAAAGATCGCCATCTAGGCGATCTTTTTTGTTATAAAGTCTTCGAGCTGACCGATGATTGCTGGGTCGGCAGTTTCTAAAGCAATTTCTCGAGTACCGAGTAACACACCGGTGTATGCAAAGTTGTGTGAACCGGTAATTGCTCGTTTAGTACCATCCTGCATAGTGAAGATAATAAACTTGGCATGCAAGTAGCGTTTCTTGCGGTAGCTGGTATTTAACCCACTCACAAATTGGCTGAATGAAATAACGAGCTTATTTAAACCTTGAGTGTTCGATGCTTTGTTGTAATACAATTTCACTTTTTTGCGCTTTAAAATTCGTGCTAATTTTCCTGTAGGGCAATATTGAGATACGAAAACAATATTGGCAGCTTCTTCGGCAAGTTCGCAGGCACGACGGTAAATGATTGATTGGCCAATAATACCACCATCGATCAAAATCTTTTTGTCGGTTTGCTCAACGGCAATGCTGGGGTAGTTTCCAGATTTACGTTCAGAACGGTAAATGCGCAACTGCTCTTCAACAAGACGGTCCGCAAGCTTCGGGTCGTTATCGACCTTAAACATGTAATCGACGTTATCAATTCCGCCGTCGTATAGGTTAACGCCGCCAAATACAAAAGCAGTATCATCAACCACGCACCATTTGCTGTGTGTGCGACCGTTAAAAATAGTAACGCGGCTACGGCCGAGCCAGTGAAACTTCACACCGGCTTTCTTAAGCACCTTCACCATACGATTTGTGTCTTTAGTACCTGGGCTGTAATAGCGGAACGGTAACCAGCCGCCGTTCACTTCGCCGAAGGTAAAAATGTCAGCGGCAACGTGAACGGTAACACCGCGCTGGGCAGCTGCTTTAATAGCCGTGAAGAGTTCGTTGGTGTTTGGGTGGTCGGCCATTACCATTGAAATTAAGTACACGCGGTCTTTAGCGTTACGAACAAGTTCGGCCGCCTGAGCGACATATTCGGTGGGAGTTACGAGCTTCATCTGTTAAAAGTATACCATGTGCATAAAGATGCAGGTGTCTGTAGATTTTGCGCCGCGCCAATACAATGCTAAAATAACAGAGATAAACAAAGGAGAAAAGTAATGGCAGATTTTAACAAAATTCTTACACCTGGTGATATTGACGGTGGTGTTGTGAATGTAGTAATTGAAATTCCCGCTGGAAGTTCACACAAAATTGAATGGAACCGTAACCTAGCTGTATTCCAGCTTGACCGTGTTGACCCAAAGATTTTCGCTAAGCCAACGAACTATGGTTTTATTCCACAAACACTTGATGAAGATGGTGATGAACTTGACGCATTAATTATTACTGACGATCCACTTACAACTGGTATCTTCCTTGAAGCCAAAGTTATTGGTGTCATGAAGTTCGAAGACGATGGTGAAATTGACGACAAGGTTATCGTTGTTCCTGCCGACGACCGTAACACTGGCAACGCAATTAACTCACTCGAAGACCTTCCAAAGCAACTCATTGCCCAAATTGAGCATCACTTTACTCATTACAAAGACTTGAAAAAGCCAGGTAGTACTATCGTGAAAGGTTTTGGCGACATTGCTGAAGCAAAGCAAATTATCCACGAAGCAGTTACTCGTTGGGACAATTTAACTAAATAGTTTTACTTCTCAGCTTTTGCAGCTTTAGAAACAGCCCGGTTCTTCCGGGTTTTTTCTCGTATAATACCGGCGGCCTGGCTGATAGTTTCAATTGCACCACCCTTACGAAGTTGTGAACGAAGCTTTGCACGGGCGTGAGTAGTTGAAACTAATTCAAGCCAGCTCGCTTTTGGTGTAATACTTTTTCGAGTCGTGATCTCAACTACATCACCGTTGTTAAGCGGCTTATCGAATGCATGAATAGAACCATTTACCCGGAAAGCGTAGGCATGGCGGCCAAGGTCACTGTGAACGAGGTACGCAAAGTCGAGAGGGAAGGCACCTTCGGGAAGGTTATAAATATCACCCTTTGGTGAGTATACGAAGATACGGTTACCGAACAGGTCAATATTAAGTTGTGATTCGGTAATCTCTTCGCCACTTCGCAGCTTAGTAGCAATTTCTTGAAGTTGGGTAATCCACTGCATGTTCGCAGGGAGCACGGCACTCTTTTTGTTCTTTGTGTAATCTTTAGAACTCTTTTGCTCGTGGTAGTGGAAGCTTGCGGCGAGTCCACGTTCCGCAAATTCGTGCATTTCGTAGGTACGAATTTGAAATTCAACAATTTGCTTGCTTGGGGTAAGGACGGTAGTGTGTAAACTTTGGTAACCGTTTGGCTTTGGTACGGCGATGTAGTCTTTAATACGAGAAATCATTGGTTGATAGATAGAGTGAAGAATACCAAGCACGCGGTAACAATCTTCTTTGTTCTCAACGATAACGCGTAGCGCCATAAGGTCGTACACGTCATCGATGTTGCCATTCACTTTTTTGAGCTTCTTGTGGAGGCTGTAGATGCTTTTAACTCGACCATTAATATCGTTATCGATGCTTTGAGCTTTCAACGCACGAGCAACTTCTTCACGTACGATACCAAGCTTACGAGTACTCTTGCCAAGCCGTTTTTTCATGAGGTTTTCAAGGCGTTTGAATTCAGTAGGGTCAATGTAGCTATAGGCAAGCTCTTCAATTTGCATACGCACGCGACCCATACCGAGCTTGTCGGCCATAGGGGCGAACACTTCAAGGCTTTCACGAGCAATTTTAATTTGCTTCTCGCGAGTCATGTGTTGCAGAGTTTGCATGTTGTGAAGACGGTCGGCAAGCTTAATGATGATAACGCGAACGTCTTGGCCGACTGCAATAAGAAGTTTCGAAAGGTTGTCTTTCGTTTGAGGCAGGTATTCGGTTAAGTTCTGCATACCGGCTCGCGCCTTTGATACTTTCGTGACACCTTCAACTAAGAAGGCGACATCGTTACCAAACAAGTTTTCGAGCTGTTCAACAGAAAGGTCAGTATCTTCAACCGTGTCGTGAAGAACTCCTGCAAGAACGGTGTCGATATCCATGCCCCAATCGATGAGGGTTTTGGCGACAGCCATAGGGTGAATAATGTACGGTTCGCCACTTTTACGCTTCTGTCCGGCATGTGCTTTTGAGGCAATATCGATGGCGTGTTCAAGCTCGAGGATTTCGTTTTCCTCGTAAAATGGATGGGCGTGTTCTAACAGTTCACCTTTCTTCATATAAGTAGTATACGAAAGATTGCCGAGTTACGGTAGTTGCTATATAATAACCACCAATAGAGCTAATGTTTAAGAAGGAGTGGTATTAACCATGGCTAAAACGAAGATTGCAATTAATGGTTTCGGACGTATTGGCCGAAGCGCTTTTAAAATTGCATTTGACCGTGCAGATCTCGAAATTGTTGCAATTAACGACTTGACTGACACAAAGACACTGGCATACTTGTTGCAACACGACAGTAACTACGGTGAGTACAAGAACAAAGTTGGATACGACGACACTGGAATCATTGTCAACGATCACCACATTAAAATTACTGCTGAAAAAGATCCTGCGGCTTTGCCATGGGCTGACCTTGAAGTTGACCTTGTTATTGAATCAACTGGTCGTTTCACTGAAAAAGAAACAGCTGAACTTCACATTAAAGCTGGTGCTAAGCGCGTAGTTATTAGTGGTCCAACTAAGAGCGAAGGTGTTGATACTATCGTTCTTGGTGCAAACGAAGACAAAATTGAAGGTGCAAGCCACGTTATTAGCAACGCAAGTTGTACTACTAACTCTCTTGGTGCTGTTATGGCTGTTCTTGACGCTGAATTCGGTGTTCAAAAATCACTACTTACAACCGTTCACAGTTACACTGCAAGCCAAGCGTTGCAAGACGCTCCAGCGAAAGACCTTCGCGAAGGCCGTAACGCTGCTGAAAACATCGTTCCAACCAGTACAGGTGCAGCAATTGCCGTAACAAAGACATTGCCACAACTTGCAGGTAAGTTCGACGGTCTTAGTATTCGTGTTCCAACCCCAGTTGTTTCACTAAGTGACGTAACTGTATTATTCGAACGAAACACTACTGTTGAAGAAATTAACAATGCATTCAAGAAGGCTGCTTCTGAACCTTACTACCAAGGCATCCTTGGTGTTAGCGAAGAACCACTTGTAAGCCGCGATTACATCGGCAACAGCCACTCTGGTGTTGTTGACCTCCTTCTTACAAAAGTTGTTGGTGGAAACCTTGCAAAGATCATGGTTTGGTACGACAACGAATGGGGTTACTCAAACCGTCTCGTAGAACTTGTTGCTGATATTGGAAAAACCTTGAACAAATAAGACGAAAGTACTTATACTAACATTATGAAGATCTTTTTGGGCAGTGATCACAATGGCTATCATCTAAAGGAGAAGCTATTCGCATACCTCGCTAAACACGGGTATGAAGTTGAAGACGTGGGTGACCGCGAACCGGATCCAGCTGATGATTTCACTGATTTTGCGCAAGCCGCTGCCCTTAAAGTTCTTGGCGAAGAAGGCGACCCGCGAGCAATTTTGCTTTGTGGTGGTGGTCAAGGTATGGCTATGGCTGCTAACCGTTTCCGTGGCATTCGTGCCAGCGTGGTATGGGATGCCTATGAAGCTAAAATGACTCGTAACGACAACGACAGTAACATTCTTTGTATTCCTTCACGAATTTTTGATGAAACTGAAGATGCAGCTTGGGAAGGCATTGTAGAGACTTGGCTTAATACGCCTTTTGCGGCCGCACCTCGCTACAAGCGCCGTAACGCGCAGTTGGACGAGTTGTAACATGGCGGTTATTGTACCGACAATTATGGTAGAGACTGTTGATCAGTTTCGTGAGGCTTCTGAAAAGGTCGCCCCTTTTGCTCGGCGCATCCACATTGATATTAGCGATGGTGAGTTTGCTCCAACTTTCTTACTTGAAGAATCTCAATTGTACTGGCCACCAGAGTGGGAAATTGATATTCACGCTATGGTAGCGCGACCTTCCGAGCACCTCGCGAAACTTATCGAAATGAAACCTAGTTTGATTATTATTCACTCAGAAGTTGAAGAGAATATCGTTGTGCTCCTTGGACGAATTAAAGAAGCTGGTATTAAAGCCGGCTTGGCGCTACTTAAGACAACCGTGCCTGCAACAATTGAAGATGCGATTAAGCTCGCCGATCACATTATGATTTTCTCTGGTGAGCTTGGTAAACATGGTGGTACAGCGAGCATGATGCAGCTTGAAAAGGTTCGTCTCATTAAGAACATCAACCCTGCTGCAGAAATTGGTTGGGATGGTGGCGTAAACCTCGAGAATGCATATACGCTGACGCAGGGCGGAGTAGAAGTCTTGAATACCGGTGGGGCGATTGCCGATGCTGACAACCCAGGGGATATCTACCAAGCATTGGTTAAAGAAATTAATAAACACGGAGTAATATAGGGTGGTTAAGTTAACAATTCCTCAAATTGAACAAAAGGCGAATGACATTCGTCGTGATATTATCCAAATGCTCGCAGCAGCTGGAAGCGGCCACAGTGCTGGGCCACTCGGCTTATCAGATATTTTTGCTGCCCTTTATTTCAACGTTATGAACATTCGTCCTGAAGAGCCTGAATGGGCTGACCGTGACGTATTCTTCCTTAGCAATGGCCACTGTGTACCAGTGCAATACGCCACTATGGCTGAAGCTGGATACTTTCCAGTTGAAGAATTAGTAACACTTCGTAAGCTTGGTAGTCGTTTGCAGGGTCACCCTGAACGCGAAAAACTTCCTGGCCTCGAAAACACTAGCGGTCCTCTTGGCTCTGGTTTGTCTCAAGCATCTGGCTATGCATACAGCTTGCAGTACATTGACGAAAACCCACAACGTCGCTTTGTATACGTTGTCATGGGTGACGGCGAACTAAACGAAGGCAATATTTGGGAAGCAGCTATGTTTGCTGGTAAATACAAGCTTTCTCAGCTGGTTGCTTTTGTTGACCGCAACAATATACAAATCGACGGTACGACTGAAGACGTCATGCCACTCGAAGACCTTAAGGGCAAATGGGAAGCGTTTGGCTGGCACGTTATTGAAATTGACGGCCACAACATTGCCAGTATCATTGATGCCACAAGCCAAGCGAGGGCAATTACAAACCGTCCAACAGTTATTATTGCGCACACTATTCCAGGTAAGGGTGTTGATTTCATGGAATACAACTACAAGTGGCACGGTATGCCACCGAATGCTGAACAAGCTAAAGAAGCCTTGGAAGATTTACGAACCCTTGGTGGCCAAATTACTCACGAAGGAGCTGGTGTATGAGTTACCAATTAAACCCACAACTATTTTCTGACGACGTTAAGCTCGAACCTATTCGCGCAGGCTTCGGTCGTGGATTAAAAATTGCTGGTGAAACAAACGAAAACGTCGTTGCGCTGTGTGCTGACCTTACTGAAAGTACCCAAATGCACTTATTCCGCGACGCGTTCCCTAAGCGATTTATTGAAATTGGTATTGCTGAACAAAACCTCGTCACTGTAGCAAGTGGACTAGCCCGAGCCGGTAAGATTCCCTTTACAAGCAGTTACGCTGCATTCAGCCCAGGGCGAAACTGGGAGCAAATCCGCACTACTGCAGCCTTGAACAACCAGCCAGTGAAGATTGTTGGTTCACACGCCGGTGTAAGTGTTGGTCCGGATGGTGCAACGCACCAGATGCTTGAAGACATTGCTCTTATGCGCGTACTTCCAAACATGGTGGTTGTTGCTCCTGGAGATAGCATTGAAGCCGAGAAGGCGACGAAAGCGATTGCTGAAAACGGCAAGCCAAGCTATATTCGTTTAGCTCGTGAAAAAACTCCCGTATTCAGTACCGACGATTCACCATTTGAAATTGGTAAGGCATACGTACTTAAAGAAGGTGCCGACGTTACGTTACTTGGAACAGGAACAATGACATACGAACTATTGCTCGCTGCTAAATTGCTTGCTGAGCAAGGTGTTGACGCTGAAGTGGTACACGTACCAACTATCAAGCCACTTGATAATGAAACAATTCTTGCAAGTGTTCGTAAGACTGGCCGTGCGGTTTCTGCGGAAGAAGCTCAGGCTGCTGGTGGTTTTGGTGGAGCAATTGCCGAACTGCTTTCTGAACAATTACCAACACCACTTAAGCGCATTGGTATGAAAGATCGTTTCGGCGAATCTGGTGCGCCGGCCGAGTTAATGGAGCACTTCAATTTGAGCGGCAACAAGATTGCACCTGAAGTTAAGTCATGGATTGAAGCAACATCTAAATATCATCAAGAATTCTAAAAGGGGGACATATGGGATTAACAATTAGCGAAATTCGCGACAATACACTCAGGGCACGTCATTTAATGCAACGAAGCCGCCAACAACACTTTGCAGTTGGTGCATTTAACATTGATAACCAAGAAACACTTATTGGAATTGCACGCGCGGCTCAGAAGCTTAACGCACCTGTACTTGTTGAAGTAAGTGACGGTGAAGTAAAAGCCCTCGGCCTTACAAACCTACGTGATCTCGTCGATAACTACAAAAAAGAATACGGCATCGAGATGTATATCAACCTCGACCACAGCCCGACTGTAGAAAACTGTAAGCAAGCAATCGATGCTGGCTATGAATTTATTCACATCGACATTTCTCAAGCAAACCACGATGCTACTGAAGAAGAAATTATTGCGAAGACAAAAGAAGTTGTTGAATACGCTAAGTTTACCGGTGCACTTGTTGAAAGCGAACCGCACTACTTTGGTGGTAGCAGCAACGTTCACAGCGAAGGTATTGATTACGAAGAAATTAAGAAAACTTTCTCAACTCCAGAAAGCGCCAAAGCTTTCGTTGAAGAAACAGGTATCGATACTTTCGCAGCTGCTGTTGGAAACCTTCACGGTAAATACCCAGTTCCAAAAGAACTTGATCTTGAACTCTTACAACAAATTCGCGATGCAATTCCATGCCAAATTAGCCTTCACGGTGGTAGCGGTACCCCTGCTCACTTCTTCGAAGATGCAGCTAAGATCGGTGTTAGCAAAGTGAACATCAACAGCGATATGCGTTACGCCTTCCGTACAACTATGGAAGCTGAATTAAAAGAACACCCAGATGAATTCGCAGTTGTGAAACTTATGGACAAGGTTAAGGATGCAATTCAAGCGGTCGTCGAAGACAAGATCGCCGGCTTTGGTAGCGCTGGAAAGGCTGTTGTTTAGGTACATGACTCTTCCGACAATCGTTACTATTGGCAAAGCGACGCAAGATGTATTTTTGAAAAGTACTGATGCGTTTACTGAGCTTGTTCACAAAGGCGTAAAGTACGAGCAGCTTCCTGTTGGTCAAAAACTTGATTTAGATGAAGTTATTTTCGCCACTGGTGGAAATGTTACCAACGCTGCCGTTACTTTTGCTCGCCAAGGCTTGCACAGTAAATACGCTTGGTGCCTAGGTCTCGATGTCGCAAGTGAAGGTATTCTTGCTAGCCTCGATAAAGAAGGCGTAGATACTTCGCACGTGTATCAAAGCAACGCATTTCGCGCGAGCTACTCAACGGTCATTATGTTATCTGGTGGTGAACGCACAATCTTGAACTACAAAGGTTCAATGCCAACTGCTGCCGACCACGAACTTAACCTCTCGGTTATTGAAGAAGGCGACTGGATTTACATTTCATCACTTGGTGATATGGAATTACTTGAACGAATTATTACACGGGCTGCAGACCATGGCGTTAAAGTTATGCTCAACCCAGCTGGTGTAGAGCTTAAGAATCCTGAAAAGTTAAAAGGTCTTCTAGAAGACGTTGAAATTTTGACGGTTAATAAAGAAGAAGCACAAATGATTGTTGAAGGTGAGTCTATTGAAGAGCTTGCTCGCCACGCAAATCACTATTGCCCAGTTGTGATTGTTTCTGACGGTCCGAACGGTGCAATAGCAACCGACGGCAAAACGATTGTAAATGCTGGTATGTACGAAGACGTTCCAGTTGTTGATAGGACTGGTGGAGGCGATGCTTTTGGTTCAGGTTTCCTCGCGTATTATGCCCAAGGTCACTCGCTAAAAGAATCAATTGTGTTTGCTAGTGCTAACTCGACATCAGTTGTACAGAAGATTGGCGCAAAAGAAGGAATATTACATAAAGGTACCGTATTACACGACATGCCACTGACAGAGAAGGAGTTTTAATATGTCAAAATTTTTAAGGGACCTACTCGATGCTGAAGAGCCAACATTCTCAGCCTCAATTCGCCAACTAGAAGAAATTAGCGGAAAAACTGGTGCTGACACTAAGCTTATTGGTGATATCACAGGAATGGCTCACGAAAATTTACGTCAACTTGGGCTTAACCCAGCTGCTTCAACTGGCGAAGAAGTGTACAACGCCCTTCTCGGACGTGTTGAACAAGACATCAAACGCCTCACTAAAATTATTGGCGCGAATGAATCTGAAGATGTGCGCTATTTAGTGCCATTTATGGTTGATGCTGCGAATAGCGTTAAATTTAACCGTAAGGTATTCGTTATTAAACGCGAAAAGGCGAAAGAATTCCTTCGCACTATGCCTCCAAAACAACTGATGGAGAAACTTGGCTACGGTACTGTTGACCAAATGATTGCTGGTGAAGATTTCGATGAAATTTACACAGCCCTTCGTTTCTCTGAAGGCCCTGAATGGCTTACAAAGTATAACGAACTGTTCAAGACGGTAACTCCACACGACTACGAAGAGCGTGATTTACGCATCGTTGTTATGGACCACGAAAAGTACGTTGATCTTGCTGCACACTTTGTACAAAAGAAACTCCACAACGTTACTCACACAAAAGAAATGGGAATCATTGTTGTTGTGCCTATGCACGCAAAGACTATGCGCGGCCTTGTACTTAAAACGCTTCCTCTTTTGTTCCACTACATGAACGAAGTAAAACTATACTCAACCTTCTTCAAATTGAAGAGCGCGAAACCACACTTTGGCGAAACAGTGGTCAACACACTTATTGCTGACCCAGGTAGTGGCACGCAACTTGTTGGTAAAAATATTCACTGGCGTGTTATCCAACGATACCTTGGTAAACACAAAGAAGATTCAGTTGATAAGATTGCCTTCGAACCACACGTTCAGCCTGAGGACCTTCACTGGCGCCGTGCTGAAGAGTTACTCTACCAACTCGACCCAGAACTCGAGTTCTGGAAAGACCGCGACTACGTAGCGTTAAACTACGACGGTTTCCCGGTTGCTTTCAACTTGTTCGACGTAAGCTTCGCTTACTCTAATAAAGAAACATACGAAGGTCGCTACGCATACCACTTCCGCGAAAGCCTTTGGAACGAAATTTTTGTACGATACTTAGGTTTCAAAAACCTGGCAGCACAAGTGCTTGAACAACTTGATAATGAAATGATTGCCCCTGAGCGTCTTCCGCTTATTAAGCAAAAAATGAGCCGTGGTGCAAATATGAAACGGCTTGAAGAAAAGAACCAACTTGAAGTTCGTGAGCGTCTTATTAAGGCAGCAAACAATCGTTTGGTTGGTGTTGTTGAAGAGTTCGAACAAGTGTTCGGCATGCTTGCACAACATGAAAAGACTGTAACGATTTTCGGTTCAGCGCGTAAGCCACAAAACGATGACATCACTTCAGGCGCATATGACATGGCTGCTCGTTTAGCACGAGAAGGTTATGCAGTTGTAACTGGCGGTGGCCATGGTGTAATGGAAGCGGCAAACCGTGGTGCGTACGAAGCAGGTGGAGATTCTATCGGTCTTAATATCTTGCTTCCAAACGAACAAAGCCTTAACGACTACACAACTCAAAGCTTCCAGTTTAACCACTTCTTTGGCCGTAAGGTTGCTATGACACTCGATGCTAGCGCCTACGTATACTACCCAGGTGGTTTTGGAACATTTGATGAATTGTTTGAAATTCTTGCACTCATCCAAACAGGAAAAATTCACCAAAACCCAGTTATTCTTGTAGGAAGCGACTTCTGGCGACCACTTGATACACTCATCCGTGAAGTATTGCTCGATCGTTATCACACAGTAAATGAAGATGATACCGACCTGTACCAAATTTTCGATAATTACGATGATGTCATTGCATACATTAAAGATGCTCAAACAAAGAAGAGCCGATTCAGCAAAACAAGCGAATATCACAAAGAACTCGGTACGTAATAGTATTTACATTCCAGGGCGTGATGTATATGCTTAGAACAACTAAACTTGTGAGGTAGGGATGGTACAAAGAAAGGGTAGGAAAAAGCTTTTCGCGGCTATAGCTGCGTTAGGCGCTTTGGTGCTAATTATTGCTATAGTGGCAATCGTTAAATCAATGTCCAGCCCTGAGCCATCTGTATCTAACGACACAACTCAAAAAGATACGCCTTCAATTAGCGACGAAGCTAATAACACCGAAGAGCCTGCAAAGACAGAACCTGAAAAGGTAACGACCGAAACGGCTGTTGACCCTGCACAAACTGCAAGCGTAGCAATTGAACCAATGACCATTACTGTTTCATACATGAAGGGGATCGGTGGCTTTGACTACGAAGTTCTTCGAACGGGGAGTGGTACGAAATACGTACAGTTTAGCTCTACAAAATTAGCGGGCACTAAGTGTACTGATGATATTGGCGAATTCGCTTCGATAATCGAAAAGCCGTCAGCTGATGAAGCGACGACACTTGCGAAAACAGTTACCGTTGATGGAACTGAATATGGATTATCACTTGCTGACGCAACCTGTACGAGCGATGCAGAATCACTTAAGCAGTATCAAAATGCGTTTTCAGAAGCATTTAGCCTTCTTAAAAAAATGTAGTACTTACAAAATTACCAAACTCACTTATAATTAGTGGGATGGACCAGAAATTCGCACTCCAATCTAACTACAAGCCAACCGGTGACCAGCCGACGGCTATTGCTAGTTTGATTAAAGGATTGGAAGCAGGCGAGAAAGAACAAACACTGCTTGGTGTTACGGGTTCTGGTAAAACTTTTACAATGGCGAACATTATTGCGAACCGCCAGGTACCTACTTTGGTGATGGCGCACAATAAAACATTGGCCGCGCAACTATATAGCGAGTTCAAGGCATTCTTCCCTGATAACGAAGTACATTACTTTGTAAGTTACTTCGATTACTATCAGCCAGAGGCATATATTGCCAGCAGTGATACCTATATTGAAAAAGACAGTAAGATTAACGATGAAATTGACCGTCTGCGTCACGCTGCAACAACCGCACTATTAACGCGTCGCGATACTATTATTGTCGCCAGTGTTAGTTGTATCTACGGTATTGGTTCACCTGAAGATTATTCTGCAATGTCTATTACAGTCGTAACCGGTGAGCGTCGCCAACAAGACAAGTTTGTTCGTCTACTAACCGACATTCAGTACCAACGAAACGATATTGATTTTCACCGTGGAACGTTCCGCGTTAAGGGCGATATTGTTGACGTATTCCCAGCTGGTAGCGATGTTGCATACCGTGTTGAATTCTTTGGTGATGAAGTCGAACGGCTCACTCGCATCGACCCTTTAACCGGTGAAATTCTGGGTGAACCAAAACAAATTGATATCTTCCCAAGTAGTCACTACGTTACGCCTAAAGAAAAGGTAGAACGGGCTATTGGTGGCATTAAACAAGAGTTTGATGAGCGAATGGACTTCTTCGAAAAGCATGATAAGTTCCTCGAGGCTCAACGCCTTTCGCAGCGAACCAAGTACGATCTTGAGATGCTCGAAGAAACAGGTTTTGTAAAAGGTATTGAGAACTATAGTCGTTACCTTACAAACCGTGAACCGGGTGAGCAACCGGCAACGTTGCTCGACTATTTCCCTGATGATTTCTTGCTCCTTGTAGACGAAAGTCACATGACTTTGCCACAAGTGCGTGGTATGTACAACGGTGATCGCGCTCGTAAAGAAGTGCTAGTTGAGCATGGCTTCCGTTTGCCAAGCGCCTTGGACAACCGTCCACTAACTTTCGATGAATTTAACCGACACATGAACCAAGCTATTTACGTATCGGCAACACCTGCTGAATATGAGCTCATGCATAGCCCAGAGCCTGCGCAGCAGATTATTCGTCCGACTGGGCTCATTGACCCAGAGATTATTATCCGACCGACTGAGGGGCAAATTGACGACCTTATTGCTGAAATTCGTGACCGTACATCCAAGGGTCAGCGCGTATTAGTAACGACACTTACGAAACGTATGGCTGAAGACCTCACGACCTACTTACTCGAACTCGATATTAAGACTGCTTATATTCACAGTGAAGTCGATACGATGGAGCGCGGAGATATTTTGAGTGACCTACGTCGTGGTGTGTATGATGTACTTGTTGGTATTAACTTGCTCCGTGAAGGGCTCGACTTGCCAGAGGTAAGTTTGGTTGCAATTATCGATGCAGATAAGGAAGGGTTCCTTCGTAGCACGAGTGCACTTATTCAGAATATTGGACGTGCTGCACGCCACCTTGAAGGTAAGGTGTTGATGTACGCTGACCGAATTACCGATTCTATGCAACGAGCTATCGAAGAGACAAATAGGCGTCGAACAATTCAAACTGCATATAATGTAGAACATAACATTACTCCAACGAGCATTGATAAAGAAATTAGCGAAGGTCTTCGTGCGATTATTCCTAAGAAACCTGATGAAAAAGCCAAGCTTGACCTACGCAAAATTCCAAAAGATGAGTACGCTGGTTTAGTGAAAGAGCTTTCGGGCCAAATGGACTTGGCGAGTGCTAACTTAGAATTTGAAAAGGCGGCTGAACTTCGCGACCTCATTGAAGATATCCGTTCAAAGATGTAATTGAACAAAGTATCTGGCGCTCTGCCTATAATTTACGGTATAATACATAGAGTATGACTCAAATCTCAACAGATGATGTACAGCACTTAGCACAGCTGAGTAGCTTACAATTAGACCAAACCGAAGTAGAAAGCCTGCGAACTGACCTCGAAAATATCGTTGGGTATATTGAGCAGCTTTCAGAACTCGACACTACTGGTGTTGAACCTACCTACCAGGTTACTGACCTGCAGAATGTTTGGCGTGAAGATGCTGTTGATGATTATGGTATTTCTAAAGAAGAATTGTTGGCGCTTGCACCTGCAGCTGAAGCCCACCAAATTAAAGTTCCAAAGGTGTTATAAATGAGTGTTATTGCAGATTTTACCGGTAAGTCAGCGCGCGAAAACGTTCAATCAGCTATTTTAAAGGCTCGTGAAAGCGAAGACTTTAACGCGATCCTTTCTTACTCTGAAGAGCGTGCACTTGAACGAGCGGATAAAGTTGATAACGGCGAAATTACTGGCCGCCTTGCTGGTATTCCTTTTATCGCAAAAGACAACTTCTTAACACTCGGTGCACCAACAACTGCTTCAAGTAATTTCCTTAAAGATTTCCAAGCTCCATTGCAAGCAACTGCCATTGAAAAGCTTGAAGCTGAAGGTGCAATTTGTATTGCAAAAGCAAACCTTGATGCCTTTGCACATGGTGGTAGTACTGAAAACTCAGCGTACGGCCCAACGAAGAATGCATTCGACAAAGAACGCGTTGCTGGGGGAAGTAGCGGTGGTTCAGCCGTTGCTGTTGCACTTGGAATTGTACCTTTCGCACTCGGTACCGATACGGGTGGTTCAATTCGTCAACCCGCAAGCTTCAACAATGTCGTAGGCATTAAACCTACATATGGAACAGTGAGTCGTTATGGCGTTGTTGCAATGGCAAGCAGTACCGATACTATCGGTGTCCTTTCAAGCTCAATCGAAGATGCTGAAACAGTTATGGATATTTTGAGCGGTAAAGATTCAAAAGACATGACAACCTTACCTGACTTCTTCGCGCCACAAACATTAGATGGTCCTAAAAAAATCGGTGTTATTAAAGAATTTATGGATGATGGTGTTGACCCTGAAGTTAAGGCAGCAACAGAACGGTACGTAGAGGCTTTGAAACAAAAAGGCCACGTCGTTGAAGAGGTAAGTCTCTCGTTGGTAAAATACGCACTCGCTATTTACTACATTGTAGTACCAGCAGAAATTAGCAGTAACCTCGGCCGCTACGATGGCATTCGTTATGGTAACCGTGCCGAAGCTTCATCACTTAGTGAAGTGTACGGGTTGTCTCGTGACCACGGCTTTATGCCAGAGAACAAACGCCGCATTATGATTGGTAGCTACGTGCTTTCGAGCGGATTCTTCGATGCGTATTACTTGCAAGCGCAAAAAGCTCGAACTCTTTTAATTAATGAATTTAATACATTGTTCGAAACCTACGATGCACTAATAGGTCCTGTTGCACCTACGCCCGCATTCAAACTCGGCGAAAACACTAGTGACCCTGTAAAGATGTACTTGGCTGATATTATGACTGTACCTGCTAGTTTAGCTGGCCTTCCTGCTATTAGTGTTCCTGCCGGAAAAAGTAATGCTGGTTTGCCAATAGGCGTGCAGCTCATTGGTGCTCGTAAATCTGACAGCCTATTAATGGCTATTGCAAAGGACGTTGAATAATATGATGGATCAAACTGCGACAATTATTTTCTTTTTTGCAGCTATTCTTATTGTCGGTGGCTTATTGTTCGTTTTTGTTTCAATTGCAAAAAATAGTCCACGAGAGCTTGACCTTGAGAAGTACCGTAGCCGATGGTTAAGTATTGAAACTGCGTTGTCTCGTAATAACGCAAGCAGCCACATCCTTTGTGTCTTGAATGCCGATAAACTCCTTGACCAAGCACTTCGTGACCGAGGAATTGCTGGTAAAACTATGGCCGAACGTATGAAGAGCTGCCAAGGTAAATGGACAAACGGTAATGGCCTATGGGCTGCGCACAAAGTACGTAACCGCCTAGCGCACGAAACTGATGCAACAATCGATTACGAACGAGCGAAGCAGGCGTTAATTGCGTACAAACAAGGTTTGAAAGATTTGGGAGCAATATAATGGCACTATCACAAGACATTCTCGATAAGTATGAAATGACAATTGGTATTGAGTGCCACGTTCAACTTGCAACAATTAGTAAGCTCTTTAGCGGTGCAGACAATGACGCTCGTGAAATGGAGCCAAACACTGCAACAAGCCCAATTGATTTTGGCCTTCCTGGAATGCTGCCAGTTCTTAATAAAGAGGCGATTGTACTTGCAGCGCGTGCTGGTAAGGCGTTGAATTCTGAAATCGCTCACATTAGCCGTTTCGACCGTAAACACTATTTTTACCCAGACCTTCCAAAGGGGTATCAAATTAGCCAAATGTACCAACCGATTATCATCGGCGGTCACGTTGATGCACCGCTACTTGATGGTGATACTGTTCGCGTTCGTATTCACCACGCACACCTCGAAGAGGATGCAGGTAAATTAACTCACCACGGAACCTACAGTCTGGTTGACCTTAACCGTGCAGGTACACCGCTTATTGAAATTGTATCTGAACCAGACATTCACTCTGCTGCTGGCGCGAAAGCATATGCAACAGAACTACACCGTCTTATGACATACGCAGGCGTTACGCTTGGTAACCTTTACCACGGTAACATGCGTTTTGACGTTAACCTTTCAGTAGCTCTAAAAGGTGCAGCCGAACTTGGTACTCGTGCCGAAGTGAAGAATCTTAACTCTTTCCGAAGCGTTGAAAAAGCTGCTGAATATGAATACATTCGCCAGATTGAATTATTAGAAAAAGGTGAAAAGATCGTCCAGGAAACCCGTGGCTGGAGCGACGCAACCGGCAAAACAACTTCACAACGAAGTAAAGAAGATGCTCAAGATTACCGTTACATGCCAGACGCCGATATTCCACCAGTTGTATTAACTGACGAAGACATTGCCGAGATGCAGGCCGACCTTCCAGCACTTCCAGCGACTTACCGCGAATCATGGAGTACGCTCGGCCTCGACCGTTCGGTTATTGAATCACTCCTCGCTACACAAAGCTACGCAGTACTTATTAGTGAAATTCAAACTAACTATGGTGATGACATTGCGCGTCGCGTTGCCCACTGGTTCTCAAGTTCTGTAAGCACCAACGATGAAGAAGCTGCAATTATTGCTAGCAACTTTGCACCGGAAGGATATGGTGAGCTTGCTCAAATGGTTGAGAAGAACGAACTTTCGAGTACGGCTGCAAAAGAAGTCTTCCAAGAATTACTCACAAGCACCGAAACTCCTCGTGCAATTGCTGAAGCGAAAAACTTACTCCAGGTAAGTGACGAGTCTGCGATTTTGGCTATTGTTCAAGAAGTGTTGAATGACCCAGCAAGTGCGCAATCCGTTGCAGATATTAAAGCTGGCCAAGACAAAGCGATTGGCTTCCTTGTTGGCCAGGTGATGAAGAAATCACAAGGCAAAGCGAACCCTGCGCTTGCACAAAAGCTCATTCGCCAAGAACTTGCTTAAGCTAACACTTGTCACTATTTTGTAATAAGGTATACTGAAAACATATACCACCACTAAAACCTCAAAGGGGCAAATATGGAAATACAAAATGCTTCAGAAATCCTGCTCATTATTGTCTCAAGTGTTCTATCGATTTTCTTAATCGTAGCGATCATTTTGGGAATTTATCTCGTTAAGCTTACTGCGGAAATCCGCCAGTTAGCAAAAACAGCTCAAACAACAGTTGATCACGTTGGCTCAGCCGTAAATGGCATTAGTCGACTTACATCACCATTGTTCGTGGCCGAATTAGTAAGTAAATATATTAAAAAATATGCGAAAAAGGGGAAAAAGTAACATGGCAAAAGGTAAATTAGCTCTCGGAGCTCTCATTGGTGCAGCTGCAGCTTTCGTTGGTGGCGTTTTATTAGCTCCAAAAAGCGGTAAAGAGACTCGTAACGATATTAAAAAAGACGCACTCAAATTAAAGGGTGATGTTGAAAAAGAAGTGAAAGCAACAACTGCGAAAGTTAAAGCTGAAGCGACGAAACTTAAAGGCGAAGCAACAAAAACTGCTGACGAAGTATATGCAAAAGCAAAAGTAGCTGCTAAAGATGTTACTACGAAAGCTAAAACAGTTAAGGGAAACTTCGAAAAAGCTGCAAATGATTCTAAGAAGACTCTTGCTGCGAAACCAGCTGTTAAACCAAAAACAACTCCAAAGAAGAAGTAATTCCTATGGCTAAGTTAGTTGAAAAACTGAAAAACAATACCAAGAAAAATCAAGAACAGGGCGCTCGCCGTGCTGTTTTAGAAGATTTATTCTATGACTTCAACTCTTCAAGAGCGCAGGTGTATAAGATGAACTTCTTCCGTGGAATTTTCCTCGGCTTTGGTACGGTTATCGGTGGTACACTTGTTGTTGCCTTGATTGTTTGGATCCTTACATTGCTCGCTGATATTCCTGGTGGCACTGGTGATTTCATTCAATATATTGTTGATACTGTTCAATCTAGCTCAAAGTCATAACCGTCATTTTTACTACAGACAGTTAGGTAGCATTTCGCTATACTAAGAGTACTTATGGGGGTTAGTACTAAAACCGAATCGGTTGAGGTGGCTACTTTGAAGCCGTCTCAATACGTTCACTTACACAACCACACTCACCACAGCGTTCTGGATGGGTTATCAAAGATACCCGCACTTATGAATACTGTAAAAGAGATGGGTATGGAGGCTGTTGCCTTAACCGACCATGGCACTATGTCAGGTACTATCGAATTTTATAAAGCAGCACAAGCTTCTGGTGTAAAACCAATTCTTGGGATGGAAGCCTACGTTGCTGCACGGAGTCGTCACGACCGCGACCCGCAAAAAGACAAAGCTCGCTACCACCTTATTATTCTTGCGATGAACGACCAAGGGTATAAAAACCTTATGCGCCTTAGTTCAAAAGCAAACCTTGAAGGTATGTACTATAAGCCACGTATCGACCGTGAGCTTCTTGAGGAATTTAACGAAGGATTAATTATTCTTTCGGGCTGTGCCAGTAGTGAACTTAGCGAGAATTTGAGGGTTGATAATTATGAAGAAGCGAAATCGATTGCGTCTTGGTATAAATCAGTTTTTGGTGATCGTTACTACTTAGAAATTCAAGATCACGGCCACCTGGAATCAAAAACTGCCTGGGACGTTCAAACAAAAATTAATGGCTACCTTGAAAAGATGTCGGTTGATCTTGATATTCCTCTTGTTCTTACGAGTGATGGCCACTACTTAACCCACGAAGACCAAGCAGCACATGAAATTTTGCTTTGTGTCGGTACGGGTTCTTTCTTGTCTGATGAAAAACGTATGTCTTTGAAAGACTTCGAGCTACATGTTACTGACCCTAAAGAAATTATTCAACGCTGGGGCACGACTCACCCAGAAGCGGTTATGAACTCTAAAGTGATTGCCGATCGTTGTAATGTAGAACTCGAACTTGGGAAAATCTTAATTCCAACTTTCGAAACGCCAGAAGGACACGATGAAAAAACATTCCTTCACTTACTGGTATACCGTGGTCTTGCATGGCGTTACGGTACACTCACGCAAGAAGAGACAGAGAGCCTGAGTGTCGAAGAGGCACGCAAGCTTACTCCGGCAAATGCCTTAGAGCGTGCCGATTACGAACTTGGTGTTATTGACCGCATGGGCTTTAACGGTTACTTCTTGATTGTCCAAGACTTTATTAACTGGGGTAAAAACCAAGGTATTATCTTTGGTCCAGGCCGTGGTAGTGCGGCTGGTTCAATTGTTTCGTATGCCATTCGTATTACTGAGCTTGACCCATTGAAATACGACTTGCTGTTCGAACGTTTCTTAAACCCAGACCGTATTAGCATGCCAGATGTCGATATCGACATTCAAGATACTCGTCGCGACGAAGTAATTGCGTACTGTACTCAAAAATACGGCACTGAACGCGTTGCAAACATCGTAACCTTCGGTACTATGGCAGCCCGTGCATCCGTAAAAGACGTTGCTCGTGTGCTACAGGTCCCTTATGGTGAAAGCGACCGATTGGCAAAACTTATTCCACAACCAGTGCAAGGTCGCCACCTTCCGCTTGTTAAAAGTATCGTTGATGACCCCGACTTAAAACACGAATACGACACGAACGAGAACTCTAAAATTGTTCTGGATTACGCAATCCGCCTTGAAGGTACGATTCGTAGCCACGGTGTGCACGCCGCCGGTGTCGTGATTGCACCAGACGACATTGTGAAGTTTGCTCCAGTTGAAATGTCTCAAAAGGGTGTAGTGGCAACACAATATCCAATGGGTCCTGTTGAAGAAATTGGCCTGCTGAAGATGGACTTCTTGGGTCTGTCTACGCTAACGATTATTAACAACGCCCTCCGTATTATTAAAAAGGTATACGAAGTGGATATTGATTTAGCGACCATTGATTTGGAAGATCAAAAAACCTTTGAACTATTCCAACGCGGTGACACCACTGGTGTATTTCAGCTTGAATCTGCGGGTATGAAACGGTACTTACGTGAGTTGAAGCCAACTGTCTTCGATGACATCGTTGCAATGGTAGCCTTGTATCGTCCGGGCCCGATGCAATTTATCGATGACTTCATTAAGCGAAAACACGGTGAGCGTGAAATTACCTACATGCACCCTAAGATGGAGGATGCACTAAAATCTACCTACGGTATTTTGGTATACCAAGAGCAAGTCATGCAAATTTCGCGCGAACTTTCCGGATTTACCGGCGGCGAAGCTGACACTTTACGTAAAGCGATTGGTAAAAAGAACGTCGAAATGATGAACAAGATGAAAACAAAGTTTGTTGACGGTGCTGTTGAGTTATCAGGCGCTAATAGAGACGACATGGAAGTGTTCTGGAAGCAACTTGAAGACTTTGCCGCCTACTGTTTCAACAAGTCGCACGCAGCATGTTACGGCCTTATCTCATACTGGACAGCTTACTTAAAGGCACACTTCCCAGACGCATTCATGGCGGCTGTTATGACAAGTGATGCTGATGACACTGACCGCCTTGCGATTGAAATGAACGAATGTAAGCAAATGGGCATTAAGGTACTTTTGCCAGACGTGAACGAAAGTTTCGTCGAGTTCGCTGTTGTGCCACATAAAAAACAAATTCGTTTTGGTATGGCTGCGGTGAAGGGTGTCGGTACTGCTGCAGTTGAAGAAATCCTTCGTGCTCGCGAAGACGGCAAGTTTACGGGTATTGAAGATTTCGCTCGCCGAGTATCAACTTCTAGGTTTAACAAAAAAGCTTGGGATTCACTTATTAAAACTGGCGGATTCGATACGCTCGCTGACCGTTCAGACCTACTATTCAACCTCGAAACAATTCAAGGCTTTGCTTCAAAAATCCAAAAGGAGGCGATTAGTGGCCAGACTGATTTGTTTGGCGGTATGGCGAATATGGCATCGGTACAACCAAAGGTTGCGCTAGCGACGGCGCCGGTTAAACACACCGAAAAAGAACGTCTTACTTGGGAACGGGAACTCCTTGGGCTGTATATTAGCGCACACCCACTTGATCACTATGCGTCATATTTTGAAGAGCAAGCAATTCCGTTGATGGAAATGACACCCGAAATGGATGGCCGAACCTTAACTATCGGTGGCCTTATTGCTTCGGTTCGAAGTATCGTGACGAAGAGCGGAACGAAGATGGCCTTTGTAAAACTTGAAGATAAAACACACGAAACCGAATTAATTATCTTCCCTAAGTTGTATGAAATCATTGGAGCAAAACTACTACAAGACACAGTTATTCGTGCCTCAGGTAAAGCAACGTCTCGTGACAAAGAAGGTAACGCAACCTCTGATGTGAAAATGATTGTAGATGAAATTCAAATTGTAAATGATGATGAACTTCGTTTATATGAACCGACTGGCAAAAAGATGATGAAGCCGAAGCAGGCAGAAGTGCACGCTCGTCGAACGTATGCTAAAGCGCCCCCTTCTCGAACGGAAATCGAACGAAATACGGGTGTTTCAACTGCAATGAAACCACCAACGGAAGAATTACTTAAAAAAGTATACGTTCACGTAAAGAATCCTGACGACCAAGCTTCATTAATTGAAATTAAGAAGATTTGCGGTTTGTATCCTGGACTTTGCGATATTATATTGGTTCTCGGCCCTGAAAAACAATCGGCAATTAAAATGCCATTCCGTGTTGATGCTAGTGATGATTTAATTGGTCGCCTGGTGAAGGTTCTTGGCGAAGATGCAGTCGTCGTTAAATAGTTTGATTCGTGGTTAAAGCGTAAAGCGCGATACCAGTTGCGACACTCACGTTGAATGACTCTTTTTTACCAACCATTGGTATTTCAATAATGTCTTCACATTCAGCAAGAAGTTCTGGCGTAATGCCTTCAACTTCTTCGCCAAGCAATAGAACAACCTTTTCTGGCGGTGAGTAGTTTGCCATTGGTATGCTGTTCGAGGCTTGTTCAAGCGCAATAATTCGATATCCTGCTGCTTTCAATGCATCGAGGGGTGGTTGTTCGAGGTATTCAAAAGGAACGATAGCTTCGGCACCTAAGGCAGTTTTGCTAATTTGTTTTGTAAGCTTTTCAGCAATGTGCGGTAATCGGCCATCCTTTTTTAATAAGGGATAGGGCGTATAGCCGGTAAGAATAATTTTAGAAATACCGAAGCCTTCGGCAGTGCGAAATATTGCCCCAACGTTGTGCGTTGAGCGAATATTGTGGGCGATTACGATAATTTCGGGCATGTAAGGTAGTATACCACTCGTAAATGCCACTATAAAATGCTAACGCTTTTTGTTAGGATAGGAGTAATGGACGAAGACAAAATTCAGCAGAGAGCTCGCGACGACGATGAGCGCAGTACACAGCAACGCGCTGCGATTCTAGGGCTGCCATATCTTGACACTCGAAACGTGCAAGATGCCGTTGAACTTATAGAAGACGTGATTGATGTGCAGGACATGCACAAAAACCGCATTATTCCACTCGTAGCGGGTAACGACTCTGCGCCGTGGGAATTTGGTATTACTTCACAGACTCCGCAATCACTGACTCGTCAGCTACAACAACAGTATGCAGCGCACGCTCAAAACGTTGTATTCTACCTCATCAGCCAAGGTGGCTTTAATTATCTAATGAACCGTTACGATCCGCCAGTAAAAGCAATCTATGACGACATTACTATTGCCGGTGAAGGTGATAGTGAAACAATCGATGAAGTGAGTAAGACACTTAATAGTGTGGGTAGTGACGAAGTATTCGATTTCTTGATTATTCAAGCTGATAAATTAGGTGCCAGTGACATCCACGTTGAAAACCAGCGCAATGGTATCCGTATTCGTATGCGTATTGACGGTACATTACACCCTGTTGCAACCCTTGATTCTGACCGCTACCGAGTGATTCTCGGAGCCTTAGCTTCACGTGCAAATATTTCGACTGCTTCAAACGAACCGCAATCTGGTCATATGCAAAAAGAAGTCAATATCGACGGTGTTGTTCACCTGTTGAATATGCGTATTGAAGTTGTGCCAACAATGTATGGCCAAGATGCTGTTATTCGTTTGTTCAACTATGACGAGTCGATGCTGAATCTTGATCGTTTAAATATTGGACCAGACGAACGGAGAGAAATCGACTCTATTATTAGCCATCCCCGTGGGATGGTATTGATGGTTGGTCCAACCGGTAGTGGTAAATCGACGACTCTTTACAGTATGATTAGCGCACTTAACTCAAATGATCGTAAGATTATTACCTTGGAAGACCCAATCGAGTATGGAATTTCAGGTGTAACTCAAATTCCTGTTGATACAACGAATGGTCAAAACTTCGCAGACCACTTACGTTCAGTCCTCCGTTTAGACCCTGACGTAGTGATGGTTGGTGAGATTCGCGATGCAGATACCGCTAAAACGGCTATCCAAGCGTCAATTACTGGCCACTTAGTGCTTTCGACGTTCCACGCTAATAATACAGCTTCTGCCTTTAGCCGTATGGTTGATTTAATTGGAGTAAACCCGATTTTTAGTACTGCAATCCGTTTAGTGATTGCTCAGCGTTTAGTTCGTCGACTTGATGATGCAACTAAAGAAGCCTACGAACCTGATGAAGCTACAAAAATATGGGTACGTGATGCTTTGAAAGATTTACCAGATCACGTTGAAAAACCTAACCTCGATAATTTCCAATTATGGCGACCGGTTATCAGTGAAAGTTCACCATTTGGATATAGTGGCCGTATTGTTGTTATGGAACAAATGGTTGTAGGTGAGGGTGTTCAAAAATTCCTCCGTGGCGATGTAGCCGATGCGAACGCTGACCTTATTGAAAAGGCTGCACGCAAGGATGGAATGGTTACGTTACTCGAGCATGGAGTCTTGCTCGCGCTCCGTGGTGAAACGACTTTAGAAGAAATAAATCGCGTAATTTAAGTTATTAGCGCAATTTCCTCTTGGGGGCTTCCAAAAACAGGGAAGAACTGTTATAATAAACCACTGATTGTACTAATAAGTTTAAGCGATGCATTAAGCAGCCAGCAAGAGAGACGAGACGATAATGAGTTTTGCACTAATTCAAAAAGTAAACAACGAACAACGCAAGCCTGCGGTTGTTGATGTTAAGAGCGGTGACACTGTTCGTGTTCACCAAAAAATTAAAGAAGGCGCTAAAGAACGTATTCAGATTTTCGAAGGCGTTGTTATTCGTGTTGACCGTAAGGCTTCACACACAGCACGTATTACTGTTCGAAAAATCGCCAGCGGTGTTGGTGTTGAAAAAAGCTTCCTTATTCACAGCCCATTGGTTGAAAAAATTGAAGTTACTCGCCGTTCTAAGGTTCGTCGTAACTACCTTTCATTCCTACGTGAACGAAGTGGTAAAAGTGCTCGCCTTAAGAGTGTTAACTTTGACCGCGAAGCTGTTAACAGTGTTGTTGACGTTCACGCTGAAGAAGAAGCTGCTCGTTTGAAAGAAGAAGCTCACATTGCTGCCGAAGCTAAAGCTGCTGAAAAAGCTGCTGCAGATGCTGAACTTGCTGCAAAGCAAGCTGAAGTTGAAGCTCGTCACGAAGAAGCGTAAACAACTCGTTTACCTTGAAATACAACGCCTCTGAATAAGGGGCGTTTATTTTATGCCAAGTTAATATTTGATAGGTATACTTAAGAGATGATACTTGGGATTGATGAAGTTGGGCGTGGGCCATGGGCGGGACCCTTGGTAGTAGGAGCTGTCGTTTTAGGTGACGCTGCTATCGAAGGGCTGACCGATAGTAAAAAGCTATCGGCGAAGCGTCGCGATCAACTCGATATACTTATTCGCGAACAAGCGGCTGGCTGGGGGCTTGGTTGGGTGCATGCCGAAGAGCTTGATCAACTAGGCTTGGCTGAATCTTTAAGGGTTGCAACTATTCGCGCTGTTGAAGCGGTGCATACTCCATATAATGAAATTATTATCGATGGTACTATCAACTTTTTGAAAGAAACCTCAAAAGGTAAATACGTCACAACGCTTGCGAAAGCCGACCTGCTCATTCCAAGCGTCTCTGCGGCATCTATTATTGCAAAGGTGGCACGTGATGCATTTATGACCGAGCAAGTCGCTCAGTACCCAGGATACGGCTTTGAGAAGCACGTTGGGTACGGCACTGCGCTACATAGAAGTGCTATCGATACATTAGGTATTACGCCGCTGCACCGAACCTCATTTGCCCCTATTGCGAAAATCGTGAATGCTGAATTAAAGCAGCCGAAAAAATCATCGACTTTTCTAACAACAAAGCAGGTAGGTGATAGTGGCGAAGAACAAGCATGTGATTTCTTAAAAGCGCAGGGGCATGCAATTATCGATCGCAACTGGAAAACTAAATGGTGCGAAATCGACATTATTTCGCAATTTGGCGATACTGTGTATTTTACAGAGGTAAAGTACCGTAAAAATGCTAAAGCAGGCGAGGCTTTTGAGGCGGTTACAAAAACCAAGGTACGACAAATGAATTTCGCGGCTGAATATTATTATGCAACGCATCCTCACTCAGCGGAAAACCAACGTCTGGCGGTCGTTTCAATTACCGGTGACAAACTCGAATATCTACAGCTCGAGTAGGGCTTTTTGAACTGCTGGTGAATCTCGTTCAATAAGTTGAACGCGACCTTCAATTTCGGTAATACCAAGTTGGATGTTTCGTTTAAGACTCACGTTGCTTAAAAGCGGCGTAAAGAACTTACGGTACTGTTGAAGCTGTTCAGTTGTGACCAGACCCCCCGCTGCGTAGCGCGGGAACATGTCATAGTGAGAATCACCAGCGAATTTCTCGGTAATCCAATCCCATTCGTCTTGAACCCATTGCCACATGAAGTCACGTCCGTAACGGTTGCGGATTAACCAGGCGAGCCAGTGAGTGAAGTCTTGCGGACGCACGACTTTAGAATCTTTGATAATTGATGCAAAACGTTTAATGTCATCAAGTTTATCTGTTGAGGTTAATGCCGAAGCGATATCATCACGTAGTTCGCTACTCGTTACCTTTACATATTCATCAAGCAGTGTGTCGACAACCAAACTATCTTTCGCTTCACGGACGGCGTTCGCGAGAATACTGATGCGAAGTTCGACATCAAGTTTCTTGGTTTCGCGCTCGGCGTAAAGCTTATTCGCTGTTGTAATAGCGTCGGCATTCTTACTGTACAGCGCAAGACTAATAACGAGTGGACGAAGTTTGGTGTCGTTCTCTGGTTCGCCTTCTTTAAATTCCCAGCCGAGGCGTTGGTACTGAGCATTAGATACCTCACCAGCTAATTGACGAAGTTTTAATTCCGCATCTTCGTTAGTTTCGACAAGGCGTTTCATCTCGTTGATGGCAAGGGCGATAATACCCCAAACAGATTCTTCGGTTTCGTTTGCGTATCGCTTAATGAGTGGAATGAGTGCTGCAGTTGGAATGATACCCGCCTGAGCCAGTAGTGTTTGTTCGTGGAGCAACTTAAGGCGGTCGATCGTTGGCATAGTGTCAATCGAATCGAGAATACGTGCCATAAGTACGTCGTCGTAGTGCGTAACGAAGTGTGCAGTACCACTTGTGTTGAAAGTAAGGGGTTTATCGGATGTGTGTTGGAATTCTGCCGTAGAAGTTTCCATAATTGCTGGTGCTTCTTTACATGAGCTATGGAGTGGAATTGGCCATAGCTTGTCGGACGGCTGGTGTGGACCAACGAAGAACTGCTCTTGGGTAAGTGTTACGGTTGTTCCGTCGAGTTTAGCGTGAACGACTGGGTAACCGGATTGAGTAATCCAGGCATTCATGAAGCTTGAAACATCGGTTCCTGAAGCTTCGCCAAGTGATTGCCATAGGTCTTGGGCGCTCGTATTGCCGTATTGGTGCTTTTCAAAATACAGTTTAAGACCAGCCCGAAGATTGTCGTTGCCGAGGTGTGCTTGTAACATTCGAAGCAGTCGACCACCTTTTGCATAAACAATTGAAGGGTCAAAGATGCTATTAATTTCATCTGGGTGATTCACGGCAGTTTGAATAGCTTGAACGCCATCGAGTGCATCGCGACGAAGTGCACTCAGAACAGAACTACTAGCGTGCTCAAGCCATACATTCCATTCAGGTTCGAGTGCGTCGATTGCAACGAATTCCATCATTTCGGCAAAGCTTTCGTTAAGCCAAAGGTCGTTCCACCATTCCATAGTGACAAGGTTGCCGAACCATTGGTGGCTTAACTCGTGAGCAACAACTAATGCCACGTATTCTTTTGTAGCGATAGAGGTTGTTTCAGGGTCAACAAGCAATGCAATTTCGCGGTAGGTAATAAGACCCCAGTTTTCCATGGCGCCGGCTGAGAAGTCGGGAAGCGCAACGTGGTCTGATTTCGGAAGCGGGTAAGGCACACCAAAGAAATTGTCAAAGAAATCAATGGTACGAGTAGCGATATCAAGTGCAAAATCTAAGTTATTGCTGTTGTGGGCGAGAGTAGACCAGATGTTAATTTCCACACCACTTTTTGTTTTGGCGGTTTTCTTTTGTAGATCGCCGACAACCCATGCAAGTAGGTACGAACTCATTTTAGGTGTAGTTTCAAATGCGGTAACCAATTGACCATCTTCGTTTCGTTGCCATTTTACTGGCATATTGCCGAGAACGGTAACATTTTCTTCGGTCGTAAGTGTGAGGTCGAATGTTGCTTTAGCTGACGGTTCGTCAATGACAGGGAAGGCTTGGCGCGCATAGTGGCTTTCGAATTGTGTTGCCAAAAGTTCTTTCTTTTCACCGTTCACTTCATAGTAGCCCGGGTAAATACCGTTCATGTTGTCAGTAATTGTGCCATTGAAGGTGATAACAAAAACATGCGCACCTTCAGTGATGTCTTCGTGATTAATGACAAGTTCGTCATCTGGTGCAAGGGTAAAAGTAGCCTCTTTGCCGTCAACCGATGCAGAAGTGATAGTGAGGTCTTTAGCGTGAAAACGAACATCTGCTGCATTCGGTTGAACCGCGCCATTAATAGTAACGGTACCTGCGAAAGTTCGCTCGGTCCGGTTGAGGTTGATAGAGAGGTCATAGTGCTCTGGAATGAATAAATCGATAAGTCTAGTTACTAGTTGCATTACTCTAGTGTAACAAAATACTCTATCAAAATTAAGAATTAGCATGCCATAGTAGTAGCATGAGACGTCGACGAGCCACACTGATTTTAATTGGAGGAACTATTGTTCTGGCGCTTCTTGCTGGTGCGATGCCGAAACTAATTGAAGAAAGTCCGCCGCTTGATATTACATTTCCGTGGCAACAGCCAGTTACTACCCAACCTGCCCCAGCGGGCTCGGCACTTGAAGTACTGAATAGCTTAGAAGTGAAGGGGCGTGCGCCTAAAACTGGCTATGCCCGCGATCAATTTGGGTCTGGCTGGGCAACGGTCAATGGTTGTAGCACTCGAGATATTATTATGTACCGTGACTTGATTAACGTTACATTGTCGGATGAATGCACGATCGCCTCGGGAATACTGAACGATACGTATACGGGTGAGGTAATTGAATACACCAAAGAAAATGCCAGCATTATTCAAATCGATCACGTCATAGCACTTTCCGATGCTTGGCAAACAGGCGCACAGCAGCTCAGCGAGAAAACCAGGCAACAACTTGCAAATGACCCTTTAGAGCTTATCGCGGTGTCGGGTAAACAGAATCAAATTAAGAGCGATTCGAATGCCGCTAGTTGGTTGCCACCTAATAAAGCATTTCGCTGTGAATACATTGCCAGGCAAGTAGTAGTGAAGCAGAAATATAGTTTATGGGTCATACCTGCTGAACGCGATGCAATGGTGACAGTATTAAATACATGCCCATCCCAGGCACTGCCGCAGGTATAATGGCAGTATGGCCTTTAACCACTACGCAAAACTGAAACGAATTTTAGACCAGCAACCTGCTGGTTGGGTTATTAAACGGATTGATGAACCAACGAAATCAACCAACTTTAAAGGTGAAGTACGCGAGTTTGACCACTATTATCGAATTTACGACGCAGCAGATCAACCAATCAAATACTGTAAATTTCAGCAGATAGAACGGTTAGCGAGTGTTCTTAAACTCCCGGTAGAAGCTTTGCCGATATTGTAGGAAAACTTAAAGAGTGCTATAATAGCTTCAGTACATTATTCCGGCCGGCAGGTCGGATTTTTTCATAAGAAAGGAAATTATCATGGAAGAACTAAACCTGAAACAGCTCACCCTAGCTGTACGAACAATCGCTGACGAAAAGAACCTACCAGAGGAGGTAGTCCTTGAAGTTATCGAACAAGCTATCGCAGCTGCATGGCGCCGAGACAACGGTGAACGCGACCAAGAAGTTCGTGCAACGCTTAACGTAAACGACGGTACTGCTGTTGTATTCGTTGGCCGCGAAGTTGTTGAAGTAGTGGGTAGCGAAGCTCACGAAATTAGCCTCGAAGAAGCTAAAAAAGAAAAACCAGATGCAGAACTTGGTGACATCATTGAAAACTCACACGAAGTTGTAAGCTTTGGTCGTGTTGCCGCGCAAACTGCAAAGCAAGTTGTACTCCAGCGTCTCCGTGAAGCTGAACGCGAAGTTGTTCTTGCGGAATACGAAGACAAAATCGGTACAGTTGTTAACGGTACCGTACAACGTGTTGAACCACGTGTTGTACGTGTTGAAATTGGTAAAGCGAATGGTATTATTCCACAAAGCGAACAAATTCAAGGCGAATTCTACAGCGTAGGTAGCCGTATCAAAGTATTCATTAAAGATATCGAACGTGAAAACCGTGGTCCACAGCTTATTCTTAGCCGTGGTAACGAACAATTCGTTGAATACCTTTTCCGCCAAGAAGTTCCTGAACTTGAAACTGGTGCTGTAGAAATTAAAGCTATCGCTCGTGAAGCTGGTCGTCGTACTAAGCTTGCTGTTGCAAGTACTGTACCTGGTGTTGACCCAGTTGGTACATTCGTTGGTGGCCACGGTACTCGTGTACAAGCCGTTATGAACGAAATTGGTGACCAAGAAAAAATCGACATCGTAACTTTCGATGCTGAACCAGAACAATTCATCAAGAACGCCCTTAGCCCAGCTGAAGTAAGCAAAGTTGAAATCAACGAAGCCGACAAGCGTGCTCGCGTATTCGTAAACGAAGACCAACAATCAATTGCTATTGGTCGTGGCGGTCAAAACGTTCGTCTTGCAAGTCGCCTTACTGGTTACGAACTCGACATTGAACAAGCTACTGCTACTAAACCTGCAGAACGTCCTAAGAAGAATATCGAAGATAGCCTTCTTGACGCTGTTGAAGAGAACACAGACGAAGCGCCACAAGCTTAGTTAAGCTTCAGTCCAAAAAACCGCAAAAAATAAATTAGCACTCACTTGCACAGAGTGCTAATTTTGCTATACTAGATATATGAATGCATCGTTACTCGAAAGTAGTACTTGGCATTTCACTATGGAGGATAGATAATAGATATATGTCTGATGACTTTGCTGATTTCATCTCTCACTTAACCGACAATGCTCGGACTAGCCTTCACCATGCAACAATGATTGCACAGGGATACGGTAGTCCATACGTTGGTACAGAACACCTTTTACTTGGCGTAATGGCGCAAGGGGCATCGGTAGGTGCGAAAATTCTAGCTGATGCTGGAGTAACACTAGATAAGGCACAATCTGCGTTAAGCGCTGTGCCAATTACAAACAATTTTACCGCTGGTATTATGACTAAAAACCTTAGCGAAACTGCTAAGTTGACTTTGAAAATGAGTTGGGATGTTGCACAAGAATTCCGCCAAGATTTCTTAGGTACGGAACACATTCTTTACAGTATTCTTTCACAAAAGAACGCTCGGGCAACTGTGCTACTTCGCGATATGAACGTTGATACAAGCGAGATTTTATCTGAACTTGAAGACTATCTTGATCGCAATAGCGACAACAGTAATGGTATTGAAGAAATCGAAAAGCCTCGTAAACAAGCGGGCCAAAAAGGTGCATTAGGCCTTTATGGCACCGATTTAACTGCGCGCGCTAAAGCTGGCCAACTTGACCCAGTGATTGGTCGTGACGAGCAAGAAGACCGTATGGTTACTATTTTAAGCCGTCGCACAAAAAACAACCCAGTCCTCATTGGTGAACCTGGTGTTGGTAAAACTGCTATTGTTGAAGGCCTTGCGCAGCGTATCGCTAGCGAAGATGTACCTGAGCACTTACTTGATAAGCGCATTATTCAGCTCGACCTTGCTGGCATGATTGCTGGTACAAAATATCGTGGTGAATTTGAAGAGCGCCTAAAGAAAGTTATGTCTGAGCTGCAAGAGCAAAAGAACGTCATTATCTTTATTGACGAGCTTCACTTACTTGTTGGTGCGGGCGCGGCTGAAGGAGCGCTTGATGCTGCGAACATGTTGAAGCCTGCTTTGGCTCGTGGTGAAGTTCGCCTTATTGGTGCGACCACACTTGAGGAATACCGAAAACATATTGAAAAAGACACCGCACTAGAGCGTCGTCTTCAGTCAATTGTTGTGCCAGAACCAACCCTTAAAGACACAATTTCGATTTTAAAGGGCCTTCGAACCTACTACGAAAAACACCACGGTGTAAGTATTAGTGACGATGTTATTGAAGATGCTGTCTACATGGCTGATCGTTACGTGAGCGAACGTTTCATGCCTGATAAGGCAATTGACGTTATTGACGAAGCTGCTGCGAAAGTACGCGTTAAAACTGGTCATAAGCCAAGTAAAGTACGCGACTATGTGAAGCAACTCAAAAACCTCAACGAAAAAATGGAAGAGGCGGTGACTGCTGAAGATTACGAACGTGCAGCTTTGTACAAAACTCGTATTAGCCAGTTAACTGAAAAGCTTGACGAGTCACGTGCTGAATACGAAAAGAAAACACCCGTAGTTCTTACTGACGAAGACATTGCACAAGCAATTGCGCACATGACAGGAATTCCTGTAAAGCGTGTTCAAAAGTCTGAAGCGAAATTGCTTCGTAACCTTGAATCACACCTTGAAAAGCACCTTATTGGGCAAACCGAGGCCGTAGAAAAGGTATCACGAGCGATTCGCCGTAGTCGCAGTGGTGTTGCAAGTAGCAAACGCCCTATTGGTTCATTTGTATTCATGGGTCCAACTGGTGTTGGTAAAACCGAGCTTGCTCGGGTGCTTGCCCGCGAAGTATTTGGCAGTGAAGATTCACTCATTAAAATAGATATGAGCGAATTTAGCGAACGCCACTCAGCAAGTCGTCTTGTCGGTGCTCCTGCTGGATATGTTGGATATGAAGATGGTGGTCAACTGACCGATAAAATTCGTCGTCAACCATATAGTGTTGTACTCTTCGACGAAATTGAAAAAGCTAACAGTGAAGTATTCCATATGCTGCTGCAAATTCTTGAAGACGGTAAGTTAACTGATGCTAAGGGTCGTTCAGTCGATTTCTCAAACGCGGTTATCATTCTTACAAGCAACTTAGGTGCGCAGCAAATGATGAAAGAATCAAGCCTCGGCTTTAGAGTTTCAACCAAGAAAGAGGAAACTCACCTTGATGAACTTCACGCTGAAAATGCTGTTTCTGCACAAAAAGAACTTGAGAAGTTTATGCGTCCTGAGCTTATCAACCGTTTCGACGCGATTGTTACCTTCAGAGCGTTAACTCCAAAACAAGTCAGCAAGATTTTCGATAACCTACTTGCTGAACTTCAAGAACGGTTAGTCCACAAGGGTATTCACTTGGTAGTTGCTCCGTCTGCTAAGAAGTTGATTATCAAAGAAGGCTACGACGAAAAGTTCGGTGCGCGTCCATTACGCCGTTCTATGCAAGATTTACTCGAGCATAAAATTGCCGATGGTATTCTATCTGGTGAATATGAAAAGGGAACTGTATTGAAAGTTACCGCTATAAAGGGTAAATTAGTAGTACATGTCGACGTCGAAAACTAGCCGCATTTGGACTGGCTTTGCCTTTAGTCTTAGTATTCTTACTATTGTCTTCGCTGGTTGGTTATTTCTTAACCGTCAGTATGCACTTGATCAACTGGCGGTGTGGAATTACCAGCCATCGGCTTCAATTATTAGCCTCGATGATAAAGTAAAATTTACCGATAAAGGGTTGTTTACTTTTTATGCGACTAAGCCGATTGTTGCTGAGCCAAGCGAATTCAATGGTAAGTGCCCACGCCAAGAAGCGGGAAGTCCAATTCTTGGTTGTTACACCTCTGAAGATCGCATCTATGTATTCAACGTAAGCAATGCGCAGCTTGATGGTATGAAAGAGGTAACAGCAGCGCATGAAATGCTACATGCGGTATGGCACCGAATGAGTTCGTCTGAACAGAAGCGTGTGGGTGATTTACTTACTGCGGCATACGAGAAAGGTGCAAGTCCTGAACTTCGTGAACGTATGGCCTACTACCAACGTACCGAGCCAGAGGCAATTACTAATGAGCTTCACTCAATTCTTGGTACAGAAATGGCCAACTTAGGTTCTGAACTAGATACCTATTACAGCCAGTACTTCAAAGACCGACAAGCGATTCTTGATTTGCACACAAAGTACAACGCGGTGTATCAAAGCTTGTATAGTCGTGCTGACACGCTGTACACACAAATGCAAGAACTCTCAACGAGTATCGAAGCTCGCAGTGCAACGTACGATAAGGATGTTTCACAGCTTAGTAGCGACATTAATAACTTCAACTCCCGTGCGAACCGTGGTGACTTCGATTCTGTCAGTCAGTTCAATGCCGAAAAGGCAGTGTTAGTACGACGTTCTGCTCAACTCGAAGCGCAGCGTACTGCAATTTATGCCGACATTGCAAGCTACAACAAAATGTACGATGAATACAAAGTACTCTCATCGCAAATTGAACTTCTTAATAATAGTATCGATAGCTTTAAAGCACTCGGTGAAACCCCAACCGTTTAGGAGCGGATATACATATGGCTAAATTACGATCACAATTTGTCTGTCAAAATTGTGGCGCTTCATATGGCAAATGGGCTGGGCGCTGTGAAAACTGTGGGGAATGGAACACGCTTGTTGAGCAGGCTTCTTCAATCGCGCAGTCAAATGTTGCTAAGGCCGGAAATAGCGGTAAGAAATTAGTCGTTCAATCTATTTCGCAAATTAGCAATGATGCCGATAGTTCACGAATTAGCACTGGTGTTGAAGATCTCGATATTGTCCTTGGTGGCGGTATTGTTCCTGGCTCAGTTACATTACTTGCGGGGCAACCAGGTATTGGTAAGAGTACCCTGCTATTACAGGTAACTGCGAATATTTCTGCGCACAACTCTGTGCTATACGTTAGTGGTGAGGAGTCGGCGAGTCAGGTTGCGTTACGTGCGGGCCGTTTAGGTGCCGATAAACACGATAATCTTAGTTTCGCATCCTCAACGAGCGCAAATGATATTGCGGCAACCATTGCTAACGACGGCTATTCTTTAGTGGTGGTTGACTCAATTCAAACTATGTCACTCGATGAAATGACCAGCGCTCCTGGTACGGTTAGCCAAATTACCAACAGCAGCAATGTGCTTATTCGTGCTGCGAAGGCTGCTGGTTCTGCGGTGATTCTTGTGGGACACGTTACGAAAGAGGGAAGTATCGCTGGTCCAAAAGTTCTAGAGCACCTAGTTGACGTTGTATTGCAATTTGAAGGAGACCGTTATGGCGGCTTTAAAGTTGTACGTGCAGCCAAGAACCGCTTTGGCTCAACGAGTGAAGCGGCTATTTTCGAGATGTACGAACAAGGCTTGCGCGTTGTCGAGAACCCATCGGCAACATTGCTTGCAGAGCGCCAATCGGCCGATGGTTCGGTGGTTCTAGCGACTCTTGAAGGTACTCGACCGCTACTAGTAGAGATTCAAGCCCTTGTAAACCCTACTAATTTCGGGTATCCTAAGCGTACTGCTAGCGGGTTCGATTTAAATCGGCTCAACCTACTTGTCGCGGTGCTGGAACGACGCACCAAACTGAATTTATCCGATAAAGATATCTATATCAACGTAGTAGGCGGCCTAAAGTTAGGCGATCAAGCAGCAGACCTTGCAGTATGTATGGCGATTGCCAGCGCTGCAGCCGGACGACAAATCGATGAAGATATTGTTGTGTTTGGCGAGGTAGGCCTCGGTGGTGAAATTCGCTCAGTCGTGGGTGTTGAGAAACGAATAGCCGAAGCCAAAAAGCTTGGATTTAAACGAGCAATTGCTCCTAAATCAGCTCATAAAACAGCATTTATTACTCCGGTAAGTGATTTGCGCACTGCGCTTATTGATTACCTACAAAAATAAGGACCATATGGACATACTTATTATCGTGCTGCTATTTATCATAGCGGCCGAAGCAACATACTTAACATATACTAACTTTCAAAAACACGGCCGAACAAGCCAGTCGCCGATTTTCGTTGATACATCGGTATTGATTGATGGACGAATTATCGCCATTGCTCAATCGGGCTTTATGTCACGAACACTGTACATTCCACGAAGTGTTGTTGGTGAGCTACAATTCTTAGCTGACAATGCTGATAGCGAAAAGCGAACTCGTGCACGTCACGGACTTGATGTTATTAATGAACTTCAAGCGCTTACGACTGTAGATACAAAAATCTTCCAAGACGGTACTCGTGCAAAAGATGGTGTTGATAATCGCCTATTGGAGCTTGCAAAGAAGCATAACGGTTCTATCTGTACTATCGACTACAACCTCAATAAGGTTGCTGTTGTCGAAGGTATAGCCGTTCTTAATGTGAATGACCTTGCGAAGACACTTCGTATGGCCTACCTACCTGGCGAACGAACACTTATCGAAATTACTCAAAAGGGTAATGATTCACACCAAGGTGTTGGACATCTTTCTGACGGAACGATGGTTGTCGTTGAACAGGGTGGTCAATTAGTTGGTAAGTCAGTTGAAATTGAATTTATTCGTAGCCTTCAAACTGCTGCAGGTAAAATGATGTTTGCTAAGTTAGTAAACGCCCCAGAGAAGAAATCTGGCCGCAATGTAGCGGCACCTAAGCCTTTGGGTACCAAGCCAGTTGCAAAAGCTGTTCGTGAACCACGACAACCGCGCGAACCACGTGAGCAAGCTCCAAAACCAGTGCAGCAACCAGTGCAAGAGCAAACTCAATCAGTGCAGGCAAACAATAGTCAGCGTGAGCGAGCTCCTCGAGCCTCACAACAACGACAAATAGCTCCAAAGCAACAACAGCCTCGGAAACAATATAACCGTCGCCGTAGCCCAGAAGACAGCCTTATGGAATTACTCGGCAACGACAACAGCGATAATAAATAAACGTTCTGTATACAAAAACCTCCGGTCATACGATCGGAGGTTTTTTTGTTTGCTAGATATCTCGCTTATCGAGTGTCGTCGTCAGTGTAGTAACCAGAGTCGGTTGCAGTTACTGAGATTCCCGTAGGTGGTCCTACGTACGGTGCTTCATAGTAGGCGCCCTTATTTGTGAAGGTAAGTGCACCGGTGCTGGCGTTACCTGTAACAGTAATACCTGAAGCTCCGAACGTACCTGGATTTACGGTGACTCTGACGAAGCCGCCAATGGTAGTTCCGATTGAAACTGTTGGAGGAATGTCACCACAGGCGTGCATAGTATCGTCTGCTGTCGCATCATAACCATCAGTGTTGAAGTAGGTATCTTTCTTTGTAACAGGGTCAGTGTATTTGATTACCGAGACTTCGATTCGAGCACCTGCTGGAGTACAGTCAGTGGCTTTCTTTTTAGAGAGTTTATCAAAGATTAACTTCGCGTTAGATTGACCTTGAGTCTTGTTCCAGTAAGAAGGGTAGACCTCGTTACCGACTTTTTGAATGCCAGCTGGAGCTGCGAACCAATCACCAGATTTCCATTTGCCTTCTTTGGCGTACACTTCTTTGTGTGCGAATTCCATTACCTTCGCAATAATTGGGCTACCGAGTGAAGATGTACCCTTTTTCAAGATTGTAGTATCTGGGTTACCGAGCCATACACCCATTGTGAGTGCTGGGCTGTAGCTCATCATCCAAAGGTCTTTAGCGTTTCCACCCTTGTCGGATGTACCAGTCTTGGTAGCGGTTTGAACGCCGGGGATATCTTTAGCTGCGTAGCGGCCAAGTGATGCACTCGCGTTTTTATCGGTAAGGATATCTGTTACGACGTAGGCTGCTTGTGGATCGATAATCTTGTCACCTTCAACGTCAGCCCATTTCTTAAGAACGTCGTTCGAACTGTTCTTTACTTCAAGTACGCTTGATTGTGGCTTGTATACACCACCACGAGCAAGTGAAGCGTAGGCGTTCACAAGATCAACTTGTTCAACACCACACCCACCAATCGCAGATGCAAGCTGGGCTGAGCGGTCATCACCGATTGTACAGTAGCTTTTAGCACCGAGTTTATGGATGGTATCAAGAGTTGGTTGTACACCTGAAACGAACATTGCCTTTACCGCCGGAACGTTACGAGATGTCGCAAGGCTGGTGCGGATAGTAACGTTGCCTTTATATGTACGGTCGGCGTTTTGTAGGTTAGCGCCATAAATTGTGTCTATAGGTTCGTCTACAAGAACGCTGCCGCTTCCGTAGTTTGGTGCACCGGTAGGCTTTTGTTCAAAGAGCTCTGAGTACACTAACGGCTTTACCGATGAACCAGGTTGAATGTATGCAGTCGCTGCATTATCTTGGCCGTAGCCTTCGTAGTTAAAGTCACGACTTCCCATGAGTGCAATAATTTGCCCTGTTTGAGAATCTTCGACAGTTGCTGCACCGTTGGTGAATCCGGCAATTGCTGGGGTTGTGGAATTGAACATGTCGGTCATTGCTTCTTCAAGCTTGTTTTGGACACGAAGGTCAAGCGTTGTTTTAACCGTTAAGCCACCACGTCCCACAGTTGCTTTGCCAAGTTCTTGTTCGAGTTGTGAGCGAACCATTTGTACGAAGTGAGGTGCCTTAATATTTGTATATTGGCTTTCTTGTGGTCGAAGGCTATCAAGAATAGGCACTTTTACCGCTTCATCGTATTGAGCTTGTGTAATGTAGTTTACTTCTTTCATAGCATTCAATACGAGGTGTTGACGGTTAATCAATGCTTCGTGGCCAGCTACGTTGTAAGGGTCATATACGGATGGGTTCTGAGGAATGGCTGCTAAGAATGATGCCTCAGCGAGTGAAAGTTCTTTTGCAGATTTGCCAAAGTAGGTTTGCGCACCAGATTCAGCACCGTTACGACGACCACCGTAAGGTGACTCGTTTAAGTACAACGTAAGAATTTGGTCTTTGTCGTACATTCGTTCAATTTCAATTGCTAAAATAAGCTCTTTAATTTTACGAGGAATACCACCAAAGCCGCGGTCGGACGCTTCGTCAGCGAAGAATACTTGCTTCACTAACTGTTGAGTAAGAGTTGAACCACCTTGCACCTGACCACCCGTAAAGTTATTAAAGGTGGCACGAACGGTACCCGATACACTTACACCGCTGTGGGTGAAGAAGTCACGGTCTTCAATAGCAACCGTTGCTTTTTTCAAGTTATCAGAGAGTTCGTCGCTCTTCACTACTAACTTGTAATTACCATCGCCTTTGTCTTCCCAAAGAAGTTCACCGTTGCGGTCGGTATAAGTAGTAACAGTAGATTGAACGCGCTTATCAATTTCACCTGGCCGAATTTGGTCGAGGTCTTTACGGAAGTAGGCAAAGAGCCCACCAATAAATAGGGCCATAAGAAGTACAGCGATACCAGCAATCTTAAGAGCCATGAATGCACCCTCTTTGCTGAACCAGTATGCCCAGAAGCGTTTTGGGTGCATACGGTAAAAGAACCTCTTGACGGGGTGCTTTGGCAATGTCGCAAGGTACTCAGCTTTACGCCTTGAATTGGCGTCTTTTTTAACCTTTCGCTTTTGCGTTAAGTTGGAATACACGCTCAGCGCGCGCGTCTTTTTTTTCTTACTCACAAATCCTCATTCCCATAAGCAATATCTTCATCCAGTATATCATTAAATACTATGCGCAAAAGTAGATTCCAGCCTGTAAGTGTGATGTATGGAGAAGAGGACTAGACTTTGGTATACTTACAGAGATAAATAATAGAAAGAGAGATGGCATGAGCTTATCCGAAGAGTTGACGTGGCGTGGCTTCGTCAACCAAATGACCTACACAGACATTACCGAATTAGACAAAGGTCCTATTTCTTTCTATTTTGGCGTTGATCCTAGTGCCGACAGTATGACTATTGGTAACTTAGCCGCTGCTATGATGACTCGGCACTTTATTGATGCTGGCCACAAGGCTTTCTTGCTTGTCGGTGGCGCTACGGGTATGATCGGCGATCCAGACGGTAAGAGCGACGAACGCAACTTATTAAGCCTTGAAGACATTGCCCATAATAAGGCGGCAATTGCAGAACAATATAAAACAGTCTTTGCTGGCCAAAACTTTGACATTGTCGATAACTACGACTGGTTTAAGAACATTAACTTTCTCGATTTCCTACGTGATATAGGTAAGCATGTTCCCATTAGCCAAATGCTTGGACGTGAATTCGTTCAATCTCGTTTAGGCGAAGACGGTTCTGGAATCAGCTACGCTGAATTTAGCTACTCATTAATACAAGGCTACGATTTCCTCGACCTTTACCGAAACCATGGCGTTACATTGCAGGTTGCTGGTGCTGACCAATGGGGGAACTCAATTGCAGGTGTTGATTTAATTCGACGTATCGAAGGTGGCGAAGCGCACGTATATTCGACACCGCTTATTATGAATAAAGCTACTGGAAAGAAATTTGGCAAAACCGAAGATGGTGCGATTTGGTTAGACGAAAAGAAAACCAGCGTATTTAAGTTTTACCAATTCTGGTTAAACTCTGACGACGAAGGTGTAACCGAATACGCGAAAGTTTACACGTTATTAAATCAAGATGATATTGCTGAAATGCAACGCCAAGTTGCCGAAAATCCTGGTGCTCGCCAGGCGCAAAAGACATTAGCACGTGAAGTTACGAAAATTGTTCACGGGGAAGAACGAACTGCAAGTGTTGAACGAGTAACGACTACATTATTCGGTGGTGGTTCATTCGGTGATTTAACAGACGAAGACTTGAAGGTTTTGGCTGGTGAAATTCCTACTGTAAATGTAGGCAGCACACTTATCGATGCGTTGGTAACTTCGGGCAACGCCTCAAGCAACGGCGAAGCAAAACGACTTATTGAAGGTGGAGCAGTTTCTATAAACGGCGAGAAAGCTACTGAAGATTTCATTATCAATTCAGCAGCATTACTTAAAAAAGGTAAGAACAACTTCATCCTTGTTCGCTAGAATAAGGATATGAACTTAGCCACTTCGCTCAAAATGGTGAAAGGTGTCGGCGAAAAGACCGGTGCTCAGTTTGCTGCAGCCGGAATTTTTACCGTTGGCGATTTAATTACATTCTTGCCACGTACCTACGATGATTTTTCACACGTTACTTCAATTTCTGATATTAGCCCCGGTAAAGTAACAGTAAAGGCAACGTGCGAAACGGTGAGCACTCGGCCAGTACGTCGAGGTATGCGTGTTACGACGGCAACATTGAGTGATGGCACTGGTAAAATTCAGGCTGTCTGGTTTAACCAACCATATCGCGAGAAGCAACTAAAGGATGGTGGTGAATTTTTCTTCTCTGGCGATTTTGAATTTAGCTACAACAAATACCAACTCACAAACCCGAGCGCTGAAAAGGCAAGTGAGATGCCTGTTCAAACCGATCGAATTCTGCCAACCTACCGAGCAATTGCTGGTTTAAAGACAACGCTCGTGCGCAAAATTCTTAATGAACTTCGGCCACTTATGACCATGGTTCCTGAAACGTTACCTGAAAGCGTGGTAAAATCCCAAAAACTTATTAGTTATGGTGATGCACTGTTAGGAATGCATTTTCCGAATACTCGTGAAGATATAGAAAAGGCGCGTGAGCGACTTGGCTTTGAAGAACTATTTCAACTTTTGTTGGCGAGCCAATTAAACCGAATCGAAAATGCTAAATTAGATGGTTGGAAGATTCCTTTCGAGCAGCCAATTGTGAAAAGCTTTGTTGAAAAGCTCCCTTTTAAATTAACAGGTGCCCAACGCATCGCTGCTTGGGATATTTTGCAAGACTTTGAAAAGGAAACTCCTATGAACCGTTTACTCCAGGGTGACGTTGGCTCAGGTAAAACAGTAGTTGCTGGCTTAGCTGCACGGCAAGCAGCGCATGAAGGTTTTCAAACAGCCGTTATGGCACCAACTGAAATCTTGGCAAACCAACACGCGGGTACATTAGATAGGCTACTGTCTCCTTTTGGTGTTACGGTCGGACTATTAACGGGTAGCGTAAAGGGTAAGGCCCGTGAAACCTTATATCAAGCTATTCGTGACGGGAGTGTTGATGTTGTGGTTGGTACTCAGGCTGTGATTCAAAAAACCGTGTCGTTTCATAAGCTCGGTTTTATTGTTATCGATGAGCAGCATCGCTTTGGGGTGGCGCAACGTCAAGAACTGTTAAAGAAATCTGAAAAGATGCCCCATTTGCTTGCTATGACTGCAACCCCAATTCCACGAAGCCTGGCGCTTACTGTGTATGGTGAACTTGATGTATCGGTATTGAACGAACGTCCAGCGAATCGCAAGCCGATCATTACGAAGATATGGTCGCCAAATAGCCGTGCGCAACTGTATACATTAATAGATGAACAAATTAAGCTGGGTCGCCAGGCATATGTTATATGTAACTTAATTGATAGTAACCCTGAAAATGAGCTCAAAAGCGTTCAGGCTGAATACAAACGTTTACAAGGGTCGGTATTTAAACATCGCCGCATTGGATTGTTACATGGTAAATTACCCCCTTCAGAGAAAGACGCCGTTATGTCAGCGTTCTCAAGGGGTGAGTTGGACGTACTTGTGAGTACAACCGTAGTTGAGGTTGGTGTAGATGTTCCGAACGCGACCGTTATGCTTATTGAAGACGGTGATCGCTTTGGGTTAGCGCAGCTTCACCAGTTGCGAGGCCGTGTTGGCCGTAGTGAGCATCAAAGCTACTGTTACATTGTGCCGAGTGGTTCAAATGCTCCATCACAACGTTTGAAAGAGATCGAAAAAAGCGAAGATGGCTTCTATTTGGCAGAAGTTGACCTGCGCCTTCGTGGTCCTGGTGAAATATACGGGCGTGCTCAACATGGTGCGCTGAACTTGCAAGTTGCGACGCTAGGTGACACGAAGTTGATTGCTCGTGCCCAGAAAGCTGCCGCACAGTTCGCAAAGTCAGGGGACAGTCTGATACACTATACTCAGTTAGCACATCAAGTTGAAGTCTATCAACGACTTACAACATTAAACTAAAAGATATATGTATTCAGGAACAACTTTCAGACATTACTCCGGAAATCTCGTTGGCGTTCACCAGCGTATTGATAGAGTTGCCAAAAAACATCTTATTCACCATATAGGTCGAACGCCGTTTTTTCCTACAATTAAGACCATTCTTCATTTTGAAGGCAAGAATGGCCCTGATGGTATTAAAAGCAAAAGCCCGTCGGTGGATGAGCCATGGCACTTTATTTCACCGGAGGCTGCTTCAGACGACCCTCTTGTTACTGTCATCGAAGATCACTTATATAACTTGTCCGTTGCTTTAAAAAAAGAAGACGAACACCGTGCAGGTTTTGAAGCGGCTTGGCTTTCACACGCTATCGTTGACGGCCTTACACCTGCACACCACTTCCCGTTAGCTGAGAAGATCGAAGAATTATGGGGTAAGTCACACAGCGAGCGTAATTCAACATCGGATAAAATTATCATTAAAGGCAATGGTGCACGCGATAGCCTAAACAAGAACTGGGAATACTGGGGAACTAAAGGTATTTTCAGTGCTCACTTATTTTACGAAATGGGCGTGGCGTCGTCACTTACTGTCGCCAAGTTTAAAAATATTGGTATTACTGACAAAGACTTGAAGCGGATTGAGGACGAAGGTTACATTAAGTATTTCATGGAATCTATTAAAGAAATTGACGCTATGGGTACCTACCAAGAGTTTATGAAAACAGGTTGGTCGGTTCACCTGGCTAATATTTCTCGTAAAAAACTCGTTCCACTCATTATGAAGAATGTGTGTCTTGCTTGGTATGCTGCCGAAAAGGGTAAAGTTTAGTGAATATTCGTATTATTGCTGGCTGGCACGGAAGCCGAATTATTAAAGGTTCAGGCACGCGTCGTACTCACCCAATGAGTGAGCGTATTCGCGGTGCAATCTTTAATAGTATTGGTCGTGAAATCGACGGTGCGCGGGTACTTGATGCGTTTGCTGGTAGTGGAGCATTAGGCCTTGAAGCGATCAGCCGTGGCGCCAAGGAAGCGGTGTTTGTTGAGAAAGACCGTGTTGCTCAAAAAGTGATTGCAAAAAACATCGAATTACTGCGTGAAGAAGACCGTGCTCACCTTAGTCGTGCGAACGTTTCAGCATGGTTAAGTACCTACGAAGGTGAAGACTTTGATATCATTTTTGCCGACCCTCCGTACCATGATCCTCAGTTATCCACAGCACTCGAATTATTAGGACTATTAAAACCTAATGGGCTTATGGTATTATCATATCCAGGTAAAGGTGAGGTGCCCACCGAATTAGGAGATGTTGTGGTGGACATTCGTAGTTACGGAGATGCGGCCCTAGCTTTTTACCGACGAAGAGACGCTTAGGCGTCTTTTTGTTTTGGTAAAATAGTCTTATAAGCATAATCACGATTGACCAATCTTTCGTTCAGCGATACAGTAATAATCAGTGAAAAAATTACATCAGTTTAAAAAATTTGGCTTCACGATTATAGAGCTTATAGTCGTGATTATAATTATTGCCATTCTCGCTTCACTTTCATTTGTAGGGTACGGTGCAATTACAAAGAATGCTTACAACACACAGGTTATTGCAGGTGTTGCTCAATACCGAGATACTATCGAAGCCTACAAGGCGTACTTTAAATCGTACCCCAAAACAACAAGAGAGATTGAGGAAGAACGAATTGCCGTTGCTTGTCTTGGCGACGGTTACCCACAAGATTACTGCGGAATCATATCGGATGTTCATACTTATGAAGACCCAGGTTTCAACACCGAACTCGCTAAAATTGGTCAGGGTGGAGCTATTGCTATAGAGAAACTGAGCGTTAACGCTGAAACCTTCGTTGGAGCTGTGTACGGAATTGACGTAGTGCCTGGCGATAAATCACCAACTGGCTATGCGCGCACTATTCAGTATGCACTTAAGGGTAAAGATGCTGATTGTAAACTCGAAGGTGCATGGAGCTATGCTTTGCAAGATAATCCACCAATGACGGCATGTGAAATTCAATTAGAAGTCGTGCCAAGCCGTCCTGAAAAATAATAGAGACAAAGAACTGTTGTAAATTACACCGTTATTGACCTTTAGATAACAAGAAATTATACTTAAACTAGTAACTTGGCGCCTTTTGTGTGCGTCATAAATAAAAAGGAAATAATTGTGAGATTCTTTAAACGACGGCAGGTTCAACCTGTTCCAACAACTTTGACCGAAAAAGAGCTTGAAGGCATCGACCCTCAAACATACCACCGCCGTTGGTGGATTCTTGTTGCGATGTGTTTAACACTCCTCGGTGTGATGCTTGCTAATACAAGTATGAATATGGCTTTGCCGAAGATGGCAATTGACCTCGACTTGACTCAACTTGACCTTACTTGGGTCGTGAACGGCTATACACTCGTGTTCGCCAGCTTATTGTTTATCTCTGGTGCAGTAGGTGATCGTTATGGCCGTAAGCTCATTATGCAAATTGGGTTGGCTATCTTTGTTGCCGGTTCAGTATACGCGGGATTCTTAGCGCACAACGGCACTGAGCTTTTGATTGCTCGAATCATTATGGGCATCGGTGGCGCATTTGTTATGCCAACAACACTGTCAATTATTAACAATACTTTCCCACGTAAAGAGCGTGCTCGCGCCGTAGCTATTTGGGGTGCAGTTGCTGGTGTTGGTATGATGTTCGGATCTATTGTGAGTGGTATTCTACTTGAACACTTTACATGGCACTCATTGTTTTACTTCAGCGCAATTGTTGCGGTTGTTGGATTAATTGCAAACCAAGTATTAACTCACGAATCTAAAGATGAAAAAGAATCACCAGTCGACTGGACTGGTGGTGTACTATCTGCGATTGGTATTTTCGGAATTGTCTTTGGTATTACTGAAGCACCTTCAAAAGGCCTTACCGACCCGATGGTAATGGTGAGCCTTATCGGTGGTTTGGTCGCTGTCGTATTGTTTGTCCTATGGGAAAAGCGTTCGAAGTCACCAATGCTTGATATGAATCTCTTTAAGAACCGTGCCTTTGCGGTATCGAGCCTGACGCTTACTCTCGTATTCTTAGCTATGTCAGGTGTGTTCTTCTCAATGAGCCAGTTGCTTCAATTGATTCTTGGATATTCTGCACTCCAAGCTTCATTACTCATGATTCCATTAATGTTACCAATGATGGCGCTTGGTCCACTCATTCCAAGTATTGTTAAGAAAATTGGGGCACGTAACGTCATCGCTACTGGTCTTACTTTAACTGCAGCTGCGTTCTTGGTTATGGCAACTTGGAATAAAGACATGACCTACTGGCACTTATTCGGAACAATGATCTTTATGATGGCCGGTATTTCAGCTGCTATGACACCAGGTACAAACATCCTTATGGCTTCAGTGCCACGGAACCGTTCAGGAATGGGTTCAGCTATGAACGATACAACACGCGAGCTTGGAAGCGCTCTCGGCGTTGCAGTTCTTGGCGCAGTACTCAGCGCCGCATATGAAAACGAAATCCGCGACACCGCTGCGAAATTTGTTGGTCCAATTAAAGAAGGCCTCGAAAGTTCACTTGCTGTTGCACTTCGCGTTGCAGAAAACCTTGGCCCTGCTGCTGAACAAGTTTCAAACGCTGCAAAAGATGCCTTTATGACTGGGTTAACACACGCCGCGTTAGTTGCTGCAGGTATCATTTTCTCAGCCGCAATTATTGCGTTTATTGGATTACCAAAAGAGCACAAGGTAGGCGACGATACAATTTAAAAAATGTCTTCATTTTAGCTTTACAAAAGATAGCGAGCCAAGTATAACCATACTATGGTAACAAACGGAGTAAGGTACTTGGACACACGGCTATCACGCTATGGCCGAGTATGCCTCCAAAAAATCAACAACTAATCGCCTGCAAGGGCGATTTTTGTTTGGCCGCCAAAATAGTATTACAGTCAGGCTTGTAGAGTCAGTAAATAAGAGGAGAGACCGATGGTGCCAGTATTTGAATACGCAGCTAACCCTAATATATCCGAAGCAGATGCACCTTTAGAAGCTCGGATCCCAAACGAGTTCCGTGAACATACCGGACGACATATGGCCAATACAGCATTTTTGGACGGTTTTTCACCATTAGGTGAGCCGGGTAGCCAATTTGAAGAAATCCGCCAGGAAATGATAACGCAAATTATCGAACAGCCGGATGCAATCGAGGCTATCATTTCATCATTAGATAAATGGGAAGTTCGCAATGATAACGACCAACGACCGGTAGCCTCTTTAGCCTTCTTAGGGCCAACCGGTGTTGGAAAAAGCGAAACAGCCAAGGCGTTAGCGTTTGCGCTTGGTAAGGGTGACGCAAATCTATTGAGAATCGATTGTTCTAATTATTCAAGTGGACATGAAGTAGCAGGACTCACAGGTTCGCCTCCGGGATATGTTGGTCGTGAACAAAAGCCTGTGCTAAGTAAGCGAAACGTTGAAGCGTATGGAACGGTTGTCCTTTTTGATGAAATTGAAAAAGGTTCAAAGGAGTTATTTAATCTCCTGCTTCAGGTTATGGACGCGGGTGAGTTACGACTCAACAATGGGCAAACAACAAGCTTTAGAGATGCGATTATCATCTTTACAAGTAATTTAGGAGCGAAAGAATTAAGTGCGCTTATGGGTAACAACCCAATAGGCTTTGGTGCTCGCGAAGCGCAAACTGACAAAGCAGTTTTAAATAAAACAGCTACAAAAGCATTTGAGGAATTCTTTCAGCCTGAATTTACGAACCGAATCGATAAACTGGTAGTATTTCATCCTCTCTCCGCTGATGGCCTTGCAAAAGTTTTGAAAGTGAAGCTTGATTCTATAAACGATCAGTACGAAGACGATTTTGGTATGAGAATATCTTTGACTGATGCAACCATAGAACACCTAGTTGGTATAGCGCAAAAACAACCACAGTTTGGTGCTCGCCCAATGGTACGAGCATTTGAAGAAAGTATTCAAACAACTTTTGGGCGCTACGTTGGTTTGGAAGATTTTCAGGACGGTACACATGTTCGCGTGTTTCACCGAAATGACTTTCCAGATGATTACCAAGATCCGCACAATCGCGAATTAATATTTGCGACTAAGCCCGACAGTAGTATTAAGAAGAAGGTAATTGTACCAGATGAACCATCAAAGGAAGTGACGCTATTTACGCAGCCAGACTATAACATTACTGATCAAAACAGTAACCCTAATCCGGATGACGACACGCAAAAGGATCCAACCGATACGCCTCATTCGGACCCAATAATTTAGGAGTATAATGAAACTATGAGTGATATCAACGAACTCAACAAAGAGTTGCAAACTATCATAGCCGACACTGGCACTCCGGCAGCTGCACGTGCTGCGCAAATTACTGATGACATAGCAGTGCGCTACGCTGACCTTGCTGAATCTGTTCCGTCATTTAAAGAAGTAGTTGATATGGCCGTTAAAATCAAAACATCTGGTGCCACCGAGGGTGAAAATGGCGTCATGTGGGGCGAGGTGATTCGTTTAGTTCACAATATGCTGAACGCATAATTTAAGAATTCTATCAGCAAACGATGGGATTATAAGTATGTAACGCAGCGCCGTAAGTGCTGGAAAGGTTGGTATCGTATGGATCCAATAACAGTACAAACAACCGTAAAAGCACCGCTTGAAAAAGTTTGGGAGTATTGGACGTCTCCAAAGCATATTACCGGATGGGCTTTTGCTTCTGATGACTGGGAAGCGACAGACCCTATAAACGACTTAGCCGTAGGTGGTAATTTTCAAACTACTATGCGTGCTAAAGACGGGAGCGGAGGTTTTGATTTCTCTGGAACGTATACTGACGTTCAACCACTTGAGCTACTTGAATACGACCTTGATGATGGCCGGCATGTACGTATTGAGTTTGATGAAGTGCCGGAAGGTGTAGATATTATTCAAACATTTGACCCGGAAACGAACAATTTGCCAGAGTTTCAAAAACAAGGCTGGCAATCAATTCTTAACAACTTCAAAAGGTATTTCGAACAGGGGTAGAATAGGTTTTTATCACAACTAGGCGCATAATAGGTTTATTACTGTGCAATAACGAAGAGGCTTACCGTGAATAGTTCAAGAGTGTATACAACCCAACGTGCCAAAGATTTTTTAACTTCTGTCGAGGGAGTTGCAGCGCTTGCTGATTTAGTTGAAATGGAAAAAGATAAGGGATATAAGACTGTGTCTACATATTCTCCAGCATCTGAAAATGGTCACTTGTCATTTATCGACAAGCACATGAACTATTTGTCTTCACATGCTGGCGTTAACGCAGCGCAATATGTTTCAAATTTGCGTCTTATTACGAAAATTCGTTTTTAATACATACTTCGTTACAAAGCATAGCCTTATTGACAAATAGCGCTATTTTTGCTATAATATAAATAATCTTTTCCATCGTACGTACCGAATCAATCTTGGAGGCATGTTGAGAAGAAGCACCCTGGGAACTATCGGCAGATTTGCTGGTATTCTCGCACTTATCGTTACACCAACACTGTTGGTCCACTCGTTCTATCTGTTCGCAGGCTTTTTTGCCTACAAGCAGCATGACGACGCTCTGCCGTTCGCCGGCAGAACCTTCTTCGAGTTCGGACCGGATGTCGTTGTTGGAGGGGTTGGCACTGTCTTCCTCTACTACATCTGCGCAGTCGTCGCCCTGGTCGTCGGATACATCGTGATCTGGCTTTTCCGGCTGGCGATCGAATGGGCGGTTTACGAGGATGAAGAGGTCTGTCAAGACCCAAAGTGCACTTGTGTGATGCACGGTGGCGTAAGCTACCAGCGTTACCTTGACGATCTCAACCGGGACGCGCTTCTGGCAGCGGCAATCGCTACTTAGGTAGCAACTTCCATGACCGTGTGTAGTGATAACTAAATAGGCGTGAACCCTTTGTGATTTTCACTAAAGGGAATAGGGCGAGCCTCACAGCTCGCCCTTTTAAATTGGAAATAAAAAATAACCCCGAACTAATTCAGAGTTATTAATAATGACTTGGTGCGCGCGAAAGGACTTGAACCTTCACGCCCGAAAGCACTAGCTCCTAAGGCTAGCGTGTCTACCAATTCCACCACGCGCGCATACCTAGATTGTCAAAACGCCAGCGTGTCTACGAATGTTACGTAATCCACCCCGTGCGCATTAAACTCATTATACCAGAAAAACCGTGCTTTCAAAGCATATATAAGATAAATAACCTCCTGTGTAGGTTATGCTTGTGCTATTATATAATCAAGAACGAACCAAAATTGACGGGGACGGGGAAATGAATAAGATTGCAGTTTATCTGAACGAACATTTACTAGGTGAAGTAAATAGTTCTAGGGCGCTTCGTAAGCGGTTTTCTACTGATGCTAGCGTACTTACTATTACACCGGAAATTGTTGCGTTTCCTAGGGTTACAAACGATGTGCGTAAAATCGCTCGTTTTTCTTGGCAGCTTGCCGAGAAAGGTCATATTCTTCCTATTACCGTACGCGGCTTTGGTGGTGACACGACTGGCGCAGCTATCGGTAAGGGTGTCCTTATTAATACCTCAGCGTATTTAAACGAAATTATTCAGCTTGCTCCAAAGGATCGCTTGCTGCACGTTCAGCCTGGCGCAAGCCTCGAATCAGTTGATGCTGCTTTGAAATGGCAAGGTTTGGCGTTGATTGGTTCGAAGCGCCGCGAAAACCGTTCAGCGACTGTTGGTGGAATTATTGCGAACGATAGCCTTGGTGTGAATGGCTCACTTGCAACCTCACTCGAAAAGCTAGAAGTAGTACTTGCGAACGGCGACCTGATTGAAACTGGTAAGCTTAGCAAACGCGATTTAAGTAAGAAACTTGGCCTGCAAACATTTGAAGGTGAAATTTATCGTAAACTCGAGGGTCTGCTTGAAGATAACGAAGCACTTATTAAGCAAATCCGTGAAGATACTACCCCAGACAACACCGGGTATAAAGGTATCGCTTCTATTCGATCTAAAGATGGATCATTCGATTTAACGTCACTATTTATTGGTAGCCAGGGTACGCTTGGTATCATTTCTGAAATTGTTATTAAGGCTGATTACTTTAGTAACGACAATACGCACGTTGCGATTGTTGTTGACTCACTACAGAACGGCCGCGACCTTTCTGACCGTATTAATGAGCTACAACCATCTGAACTAATGATCTATGACGGCGAACTTTTCCGTCGTGCTACGAAACAAGGTGTGCAATTTGCAGCAATTGGTGATGTAAGCCAAGTTGGTGCTGTGGTGTATGTTCGCTTTAACGACATTAGCGACCGAGCGCAAGCTACCAAGTTAAAGAAGCTTCGCAAACTTCTTAAGAAAACTGGCCTCGGTGCAGTTGATTCAACTGAACGCGCCGAAGAAGAATTCGACGTCATTACTGGCATTACTCGTAGTCTTCACTTAGGTGCGACTGACGAAACTATCTCAGTACCATTATTAGATGGTTCATACATTCCCGCTGACCGTCGTGAAGAGTTTGAAAAAGCCTTCCAGGAACTTGGTACGAAACACCACCAAGAAATGCCGCTCGCTTTGAACGTCATTAACGGCACTTACGAAGTATTCCCAATTTTAAAACTCGATTCAGTAGGTGACAAGCAAAAGTTATTCAAACTGCTTATCGACTACTCGACACTCGTTGATAGTTGCCGTGGTGCATTTGCTAGCGATGGCGCTGAAGGCCGTTTGAAAGCGAACGCTGCATGGTCAACGCTCGACCCAGCCCATGTAGACTTATACGAACAGCTACGTGCAATTTTTGATCCATTCAAAACGCTCAACCCGGGCGTTAAGCAAAAGAATGACATTCGTAGTTTGGTTGCTGAGTTGCGAGCGAATTACGATCCGTCAGACCTTATTGCCTAGGAGGTAGTAACGTTCTATAATTCGTAGTTGCAACTGTGTGCGGATATGGCGGCCCTTATGGACGATTGTAGACGCGCAGCGCGCAGCAGACATGCGGATGTGGCGGAATTGGTAGACGCGCTAGCTTCAGGTGCTAGTGTCCGCAAGGACGTGGAGGTTCAAGTCCTCTTATCCGCACCAGAATAACCAGACTTCTTTGGAAGTCTTTTTATTTTGTCCTTAAGCTTAGGCTTCCCGCCAGAGGTGAGGTATAATAGATTAATGCAAAATACCCCTATTGGTGTTGGCCCGCACCCTCAACCGTGGCCTACTGACGCTCATTTCGATAAAGAACTTCTCGCAAAAGGCGACGACCGTAACGTTCTTGATAAATACCACTACTGGAAGGTAAGTGCGATCAAAGAAGATCTCGACAAAACTCGAGTGCCGCTTGAAATTGCCATCGAAAACCTTACTCGTGACTACAACATGGGAACAATCGTTCGTTGTGGAAACGCCTTTAACATTCAACGTGTGCACATTATCGGTCGCAAGCAATGGAACAAGCGTGGAGCAATGGTAACTGACCTTTACATGAACATTCTATATCACGATGACGTTCAAGCATTCAAAGCTATGATGGATAAAGAAGCTCGTGAAATTATTGCTGTTGATATCGTAGAAGGTGCTGAAGAGCTCTCGACTGTCGAACTACCAAAGAACACCGTGTTAGTATTCGGCGCTGAAGGTCCTGGACTGAGCAAAGAACTACTATCTGTCGCAAAACACACTGTTATGATTGAACAACTTGGTTCGACTCGTTCAATAAATGTCGGTGTTGCAGCTGGTATTGCAATGTACGCTTGGGTACAAACACATCTGTTGACCCGCTAGATGTAGCGTGTCATAATTAAGACATGAAAGACACCAGACAATCTTCGGAACTGGTGCACGTCTTGCGGCATTCATTCCGGCCGAGCGAGCAGCTCGGCGTGGCTCTTGAGAACTTCCTACCGCCAGAGTCTGGCCGACCTACTACATATCTTCAAATTAAATCACTGGGAATGATAGTCCTCGATGCCTATAGGCATGCCAGCTATCAATATTCTAACGAGCTCATTGAAGCTCGTAAAAGGGTAGATAATAGCCAAGGTCAATCGCTTGAGGTGACACCTGATTTTCAACTGCGACAGGTGGGTGAGAAGTCAGTCGATGTACTGATGGGTGTTCGTAACAAGATTGCTTTGAGCGCCTTAAGTCAGACGACAAAGAAACTCTTACCTGAGTCGTTGGCTATGCGCGATTATGCTGATCCTAAATACTCTGTGTTTGCACGAATACATTCAACCGTGCCGATAACGCCTTATTTCCAAGCTGAAGCCGCCGAGCGATATCAAGAGGCGTATGCAAATTTGGGCACCAAGCACCTTTTGAATATTTTGCCTGTTGGAATCACTGGCATGGATCAATGGCTACCAATTGCGAGGGAGAGTTCTGAAGAAAATCCTCTCGAAGAAGCCTCTTAGCCATTGCGCCGAACCCCTGTACCGTGCGACAATAAATCAGATATGACAACACTTTCTTCACAACCTTATAAAGGCACACGCGATTATTACCCTGAACAAAAACGGGTGCAAAATTATATTTTCAATACATGGCGTACGGTTGTTGAACGGTTTGGTTACGAAGAATACGGTGCGCCTATTCTTGAACCACTTGATATTTACGCTGCAAAAAGTGGCCAAGAACTCGTAAACGACCAGACGTATGTGTTTACTGACCGTGGTGGTCGCACAGTGGCTATCCGCCCAGAAATGACGCCAACAATTAGCCGGATGGTAGCCGCGCGTCGCCAAGAGCTGGCATACCCAGCACGTCTTTACTCAATAGCTAACTTTATGCGGTACGAGCGACCTCAACGCGGTCGTGAGCGTGAGTTCTGGCAACTGAATGTCGACCTATTCGGTGTTGATGAAATTGCAGCTGATATTGAAGTGATTGCTATTGCCGATGCTATTTTGAAAGAGTTTGGCGCGGGCGAAGGCGATTATATTATTCGCGTGAACAACCGTAAGTTCATTCACTTCATGATGGCGCAGTACCTTGGCCTTGGCCCCGACGCTGCAACTCAAATGACTAAGCTATTCGACCGACGCGGCAAAATTACCGAGCAAGATTTCGAAGAGCAAGCAGTGGTTATTCTAGGTAACAACGCTGCCGACCAAATTCCTAAAGTAAAACAAATTATCGATGCAAAAACGATTGAAGAACTTCCTGAAGAATTGCAGACCTCTTCATCACTCGATGAAATTAAAGCAGTATTTGCTGGTTTAGCAAAACAAGGTGTCACAAACGCCGTATTCGATGCAACCTTAATGCGTGGCCTCGATTACTACACAGGTACTGTATTTGAAGCATTCGATACACACCCCGACAACAACCGATCGCTCTTTGGTGGTGGCCGTTATGATGGTCTCGTTGGTTTGTTTGGCGCCGAGCCTTTAAGCGCGGTTGGTATGGCACCTGGCAACACGATGATTGAAAACTTCTTAGCCGTTCACAACCTAATTCCAGAAGACCGTTCTCTCACTGAAGTATACGTTGTGGTTATTGGTGCAGCACTTGATGGAGCGCTTGAAGTGGCAACACAACTTCGCGAAGCGGGTATTAAAACCGAAGTTGATATTACCGGCCGTAAACTCGATAAGCAAATTAAAACTGCTTTGAAAAAGAAAATTCCGTACATTTTATTTATTGGTGAATCTGAAGTTGAAGAAGGTGAATACACCCTCAAAGACCTCTCGAGTGAGACTGAAGAAAAGTTGATTGTTCAGGAAATCATAAGCAAGCTTGCGAGCTAACGCAGGTTGCCCGGTGACTTCACCTCTGTTATAATTAATTGAATGAAGACGACTGTAAAAAACCTATCCGAGACCAAAGTACAAGTTACTATTATCGTCGATGCAGCTGAGCTTGCTGACGCCGAAAAAGTAGCCCTCGTAAAACTAAGTAGTTCTGTGAAAGTCCCTGGCTTCCGCAGCGGTAAAGTACCTGCAAGTGTTGCTGCTAAGCACGTTGAACCACAGGCTTTGCAAGAACAACTAATGGACGACGCAATCAGCAAGGCTGTTGCCGAAGCTTTTATTGCAGAGAAAATCCAAGCGCTTGAACGCCCAACTGTTGATATTACAAAATACGTTCCAGGTGAATCACTTGAGTTCGTTGCTGAAGTTGACGTACTTCCAGCTGTAGTACTTGGTGACTACAAAAAACTCACTGCTAAGGCTGAAAAAGTTAAGGTGACTGAAGCTGAGATCGATGAAATTATCGAACGTATGCGAACTGGCCTTGCTGAAAAGCAAGAAGTTACTCGCCCAGCAATTGAAGGCGATGAAACACTTATTGACTTCGTTGGTAAGAAAGACGGAATTGCCTTTGACGGTGGAACCGGTACTGATTACACATTGAAGCTTGGTTCAGGCCAATTTATTCCTGGCTTTGAAGAGCAAATCATTGGGCACAGTGCTGGCCAACAATTTGACGTTGACCTTTCATTCCCTGATGACTATCACGCTAAAGAACTTGCTGGTGAAAAGGTAACTTTTGCCGTTACATTGAAGAAGCTCACGTCAATCGAACTTCCTGAAGTTGACGATGAACTTGCTAAAAAAGCTGGTCCGTTTGAATCTATCAAAGAATTGAAAGATGACATTAAGCGTGAAATATCAGCACAAAAAGAAAAAGAAGCTGGCGAAAAGCTCCGTGATGACCTCATTACTGAGCTTATCGAAAAGAGTACTGTACCAGTTCCTGAAATTCTTGTTGAAGACCAAATGCGTTCTATCGAACAAGACTTCGCGCAAAACCTTGCGTACCGTGGCCTAGACCTCGATACCTACCTCACAACGAACGGTTTCCCTAGCGAAGAGGAATGGCGCAAAAAAGAAGTGCGACCGGCAGCTGAGCGTCGTACGCAAGCTGGTTTGATTCTTTCAGAGTTAAGCAAAGCCGAAAACATCACAGCAACTGACGAAGAAATTGACGAGCACGTTGCGATTCACCGTAAACAATACGAAAGCAACCCAGAAACATTGAAGCAATTCGATACGCCTGAAGTTCGCCGTGATATTGCCAATCACTACATCACTGAAAAAACAATTGAGCGTCTTGCTGAATTGAACGGTGCTGATACAACTGGCCATAACCACTAAAAATAAGCTTTAAAAAGTTTTAAACCCCGGATCCTGTAATAGGATCCGGGGTTTTTGGTTGTCGTTCGAGTTCAGTTCTTGGATTCGGGATCCGGACGAGGGAAATCGCTTGGTCCTAAGTACACGACGTCCGGGTTCTTATCACCCGCAACCCATCTGCCGAGGCTGGTGAAGCTGTGACGGAAGAAGGGGACGACGGGCTGCAAGTACCAGGCGATGTGAGTGCGAAAACCTCTGACGATTCGATGGAGGCCGACGGCAATCAGGAAATACAGCACGATAAACGTTGTAGCGACCGTTTGGAAGTTGATTGATGCATTGATGTATGCCGAATCTGCTCCATCGAAACTTCTCAGGAGGTTGGTGTTGAAACCTACCCAAATCGTTTCGATAACGGTGTACGCTGTGAGTGCTGTGTAGATCAAGAGCGCATAGAGCACCCAGGTGAGTGAAATCAGCACCAGGTACAGCGCTGCTTTACCTACTTGTTTAGTGCGTTCAGACGCGAACCACTTATGAACGAACGATCCTTCAGTTACGCTGCTCATGATTGAGCTCCTCTCGATTGGTGGGCATAATGAAGTTGATTTAGACTATAGCATAATTTGATAAAATTACAAAAAATAGTATAATATATTTCGATAGCTTGCATTTGCGTAGCTACGAACCTTTTTTTGGGAAGCAGGTGATTTCATGTGGTTTGTCCGTGACAAGAGAGTTCAAAAGATGAACGCTCTTGAAAATACGCCTGAGAATTTCGATAAGATTCTTGAGCTCCTTGGTTCGTATATGCTGGACTCGAAGGTCTTACATGAAAACCGACGGTTGGTAATTCGTGATCGAATCGACACCATTAAGGCTGTCATTTCGGAAAAAAACGAGTATGCCAAAGAAATGTTAGACAGCTTGGGAAATAAATTCCACGTAGCGTCGATTACTGCCGTTCCGACGTATTCCGAATTTTTGGAATTTAAACGTCTTAAAGCGGAGTGTGTGGAATATTCCGCTAAAGTCGATGTTTATACGGAGTTTCAAAAAGCTCAACTGAGTATCTTTAGGCTGTATCTCGACAGTAGAAAAATCGAAATCGAACAGATGAAGAAGAAGTTGCGATAAATGTCACCGCTTTTCAACAAAGCCGCGCCTAGGGCCCCCGCGTAACGGGGCCCTTATTAATACCCAAAGGTTATTTTCTAGCACTCACTTGCATCGAGTGCTAACTTTGTTTATAATGAGTATATAAATGAGGGAAATACTATGAATAAGCCAAATGGATATCTTGTTCCAACTGTAATAGAGCGCACCAACGATGGTGAACGCGCATTTGATATTTACTCGCGTCTACTTAAAGACCGCATTATCTTTCTAGGTGAAGAGGTGAACGAGCACACTGCTAATATTGTGGTTGCTCAACTTCTCTACTTATCGTACGAAGACCCTAAGGCTGACATCAAGCTTTACATTAATAGTCCTGGCGGTAGCGTCTACGACGGCCTTGGTATTTACGATACTATCCAGTCAATCGCACCAGACGTACAAACAATTGGTATTGGTTTGCAAGCCAGCATGGGAGCCTTCTTGCTTTCAAGTGGTACGAAAGGGAAGCGTTACGCATTACCAAACAGCCGTATTATGATTCACCAGCCATCAAGTGGCACACAAGGTAAAATTACCGACCAAGAGATTTCACTTCGTGAAGGTATCTTCTTGAAACACCGTCTTAACGAAATTCTCGCTAAAAACACTGGTCAAAAGCTTGCGAAGGTAGAAAAAGATGCCGACCGTGACTTCTGGATGAGTGCCGAAGAAGCTAAAGCATATGGTGTTATTGACCAGATCGTTGATAAAGCGTAATGGCCGAGAAGCAACCTGTCCCACGAATCGAATTATCGTACCTGTTAAAAGGTGAAGATCGAGATGCGAGTTCAGTTCTGCTTTTAGCTGGCAAAATGTATGCAGCTACGCGTAAAGATGAAGAAGAGTTCGCAATTAACTTTCAACCACGCGAGAAAGTAACATCAGTCATATATGGTCGCAAAGTTCTACAAGCAATGTCATATGCTGAAATTGACCATGAAGCTGATGAGATGCAAGCGGAAATCGAAGAGCATGTTTTTGAACTAGGCAAAGGTGCATTATTAGCACATAGCCGCACTGGACGACAATTATCGGGTCCACTTCCAGAACAAGAATAATTGCTGAATTTCACGCCACTTAACCCTTGATTATTTGCTCAATTAGGTGCATACTATCTAGTAAGAAGTAGTGTAGCCCTGGGTGTCTATGCCTTAAGAATGAATTGGCAGTTTCATTTAAGGCCCCCAGAGGTTAAGGGAATCTTCGGCGCCAACGATAAACCCTTATATTAAACCCAATCCTAATGCGAGGACAATATAGCTTATGGCTAAAGATACACCTAGTACAAAGCGTGTCTTTTTTACTAAAGACGACACAGCGTTACCAATACCAAACTTAATTACTCACCAACGTGAAAGCTGGAAAGAGTTTGTCGAGACTGGTCTCGGTGAAATCTTCGCAGAACTTAACCCAATCGATGACTACACCGGCCAAAAGCTGGCTCTTCGTTTTGGTAAATATGCTTTCCAAGACCCTAAGACAACTGAAATTGACGCAAAAGAAAATAACCTTACTTTTGACGCTCCACTTCACGCTACCGTTGAACTTACTAATAAAGTAACTGGTGAAGTTAAAGAACAAGAAATCTACCTTGGTGACTACCCATGGATGACTGACCGCGGTACTTTCATTATTAACGGTACTGAGCGTGTTGTTGTTTCTCAACTTATCCGTTCTGCTGGTGTATTCTTCACAGCTGACCGCCTTGCTACTCGTAATAACTACGGTGCAAAGCTTATTCCTGGCCGTGGTGCTTGGCTTGAATTCGAAACTGCATCAAACGGTGCTGTTTACGTTAAAATTGACCGACGTCGCAAACTGCCTGTTACGACGTTGTTCCGTGCACTTGGTTACAACAAAACATCTGAAATCAAAGCTCTCTTTGAAGATGTTGATACTGGTGAAGTTAAATACATCGACGCTACTCTTGAAAAAGATCCAGCACGCGGTACTAACGAAGCCCTCATTGAGGTTTACCGACGTCTTCGTCCAGGTGACCTTGCAACAGTAGACAACGCTCGTTCAATGATCGAACGTATGTTCTTCGACTTTAAACGTTTCGATTACAGCCGTGTTGGTCGTTACAAGCTAAACCAACGTTTAGGTCTTGACCTTCCAAACGTTACTGAAAACCGTGTGTTCCAAGTAAGCGACCTTATTGCTATCGTTAAGGAAATTATCCGCCTTAACAACAGCCAAGAGCTTGCAGACGACATCGACGCACTTTCAAACCGTCGCGTGAAATTAGTTGGTGAGCTTGTAGCTCGTCAATTCCGTGTTGGTATGCTTCGTATGCAACGTAACGCTATGGACCGTATGAGCATGAGCGACCTTGAAACAGTCAGCCCATCTCAACTTATTAACGCTCGTCCAGTTGTTGCAGCTGTTCGTGAATTCTTCGCGAGTTCACAACTTTCACAACTTATGGATGAAACAAACCCACTTGCTGAGCTTGCTCACAAGCGACGTCTATCATCAATGGGTCCAGGTGGTCTAAGCCGCGAACGTGCCGGATTTGATGTTCGTGACGCTCACCCTACTCACTACGGACGCCTTTGTGCAGTAGAGACACCAGAAGGTGCCAACATTGGTTTGGTGCTTAACCTTGCAGCATACGCAAAAATCAACGAATACGGTTTCATTGAAACTCCTTACCTCCGCGTTAAAAACGGCAAGGTTACTGACGAAGTTGTATACCTCGATGCTTCACAAGAAGCAGTTGAAGTTATTGCCGACGCTGGTGTAAACCTAAACGATGACGGTACATTCACTGAAGAGCGTGTATCTGCTCGTAACGGTCTACTTCCAGAGCAAGTTGACGTTGAAGAAGTAACATTCATGGACGCAGCCAACAAGCAAATTCTTGGTTCAACTGCAGCACTCGTGCCTTTCGTTGAAAAGAACCGTGTTGACCGTTCACTCATGGCCGCAAGCATGCAGAAGCAAGCTGTGCCACTTCTCCAGCCTGAAGCCCCTGTTGTTGGTACTGGTATTGAAGGCGTTATCGCTCAAAACACTAGCCAATTAACTGTTGCTGAAGCTGATGGTGAAGTTGTTAAGGCTGATGGCCAAGAAATCCTTGTTAAATACAAAGATGGTACTAAGTCATACAAGCCAGTTCACTTTACAAAGTCTAACGACGACCGTTCAATCAACCAAAAGGTTGTAGTAACTCGTGGTCAAAAAGTTAAAGCTGGTGACATTCTTATTGAAGGTGCATCTATCGCTGATGGTGAAATCGCCCTTGGTAAAGACCTTCTTGTAGCATTCATGCCATGGTCTGGTTACAACATGGACGACGCGGTTGTATTATCACGTCGCCTCGTACAAGACGACACTCTTACATCTGTAAACATTAAAGATTACACAGTAGAAGTTCGTGAAACTAAGCTTGGTCCAGAAATCGTTACACGCGACATTCCAAATGTAAGCGAAGAATCACTTCGTCACCTTGACGAAAATGGTATCGTTCAACTTGGTTCTGAAGTTAAGGCCGGCGACGTACTCGTAGGAAAGATTACACCTAAGGGTGAACAAGAACTTTCAAGCGAAGAACGTTTGCTTCGTGCAATCTTCGGTGAAAAAGCGAAAGACGTTCGTGATACTTCACAACGTATGAACAACGCTGGTGGTGGTAAAGTTGTTGGTGTTAAGATCTTCAGCCGTGAAAACGGTCACGAACTTAAGGCTGGTGTACTTATGCAAATCCAGATCTTCGTTGCTCAACTTCGAAAAATCTCAGTAGGTGACAAGCTTGCTGGACGTCACGGTAACAAGGGTGTTGTGGCTCGTATCCTTCCTATGGAAGATATGCCATTCATGGAAGACGGTACTCCTGTAGACGTCGTCTTGAACCCACTCGGTGTGCCATCTCGTATGAACATCGGTCAGTTGTTTGAAACTCACCTTGGTATGGCTGCTCGTGCACTTGGTTACAAGGTTGCGACTCCTCCATTCAACGGTGTATCTGACGAAGATATCTCAAACGAACTCGAACGTGCTGGTTTTGCCCGCGACGGTAAGAGCCAATTGTTTGATGGCCGTAACGGTGAACCTTTCGAAGAACGAACAACTGTTGGTGTTATGCACATGTTGAAGCTTCACCACATGGTGAGCGACAAGATTCACGCTCGTTCTACTGGTCCTTACACTATGGTTACTCAACAACCGCTCGGTGGTAAGGCGCAAAATGGTGGTCAGCGATTTGGAGAGATGGAAGTATGGGCTCTTGAAGCCTACGGTGCTGCCGCAACTCTTCAAGAAATGCTTACTATTAAGTCTGACGACGTTTACGGACGTGCGAAAGCCTACGAATCAATCATTAAAGACGAACCAATTGTTGGTCCTAAGCTCCCTGAATCATTCAACGTGCTTGTTAAGGAACTTCAAGGTCTCGGTCTTCGTGTTGACTTGATGGACGATTCTGCTGATGAAGTTATCGATGCTGAACAAGTTATCGGTAGTGTAATCAACGGTTCTCCTATCTCTGCTGCCTCAGTACACGGTGATGATGACGATGAAGTAGTAATCCTCGACGAAGCCGATGAAGAAATGGCCGAACTTGAAGAGGGAATGACTATCCAAGATATTGATGAAATTGAAGAAATTAAGGAGGAAGCGTAATATGTCACGAGTTATCGCTAACAACAACGGCATCGCTGACTTCGACGCAATTCGCTTAAGTGTCGCCAGTTCTGACGACATTATGAAATGGAGCCACGGCGAAGTTACAAAGCCTGAAACAATTAACTACCGTACTCAGAAACCTGAGCGCGACGGACTTTTCTGTGAACGAATTTTCGGTCCAGTAAAAGACATCAACCCACACGATTCTAAGTTGAAGGGCGTTCGTTCACGCGAAGCTGCTGTCGACAAGAATGGTGACCTCGTTACAAAATCTATCGTTCGTCGTGAACGAATGGGTCACATTACGCTTGCTGCACCTGTAGCTCACATTTGGTTCATGCGTGGTACTCCATCAGCAATGTCATTGCTTCTTGGAATTACTGTTCGTAACCTTGAACGTGTCGCTTACTTTGCAACATACGTAGTGCTTAAAGCTGATATCGAAACTCGCGACAAGAACCTAGCGGATCTTGAAGCTGAAACTGAAGCTGGCCGTCTTGCAATCAAGATGCGTTTTGAAAAAGAAGCAGAAGCTGAAGACGCTGACGTTAAAGCACTTGCAGAAGCTCAAACTAAAGAGCTCGAAGACCTTAACGAAAGCTACACAGTTAAAAAAGCTCAACTTGATAGTTTGGTAAAGAACTCACTCATGAGTGAAGTTGATTACCGTAACCTTCCTGAAGAGTACCAAGACCTCATTGAAGTTGGTATGGGTGGACAAGCTTTGAAGGCTCTCCTCGACGAGATCGACCTTCCTACGCTTATCGCTGAACTAACTGAAGAAGTTGCCGGTGCTAAGGGTCAACGTGAGAAGAAGCTTCTTAAGCGCCTTAAGGTGCTTGAAGGTATGCAATCTGCTGGTATTAAGCCTGAAAGTCTTGCACTTACAGTTCTTCCAGTTATCCCTCCGGACCTTCGTCCTATGGTTCAACTTACCGGTGGTCGTTTTGCGACTTCTGACCTTAACGACCTCTACCGTCGTGTGATTAACCGTAACAACCGTTTGAAGAAGCTAATTGAGCTTAATGCTCCTGAAGTTATTCGTCGAAACGAAATGCGTATGTTGCAAGAAGCAGTTGATGCTTTGATCGACAACTCAGCAGCTCGTGGTGGTCGTGCAGTTAACGCTACTGGTGGCCGTCGCCGTCTTAAGTCAATCTCTGACATGCTTAAGGGTAAGCAAGGTCGTTTCCGCCAAAACCTTCTTGGTAAGCGTG
>Ga0247812_10000126_pt1 | contig 96933 bp, 85 predicted proteins | sample UWRJL149409B1_FD_178011 | JGI IMG/M metagenome (GOLD analysis project Ga0247812, IMG submission 178011) | Plant litter microbial communities from Arlington Agricultural Research Station in Wisconsin, United States - UWRJ-L149-409B-1 | ecosystem: Environmental > Terrestrial > Plant litter >... | reverse complement strand
GTTTCACATACGGCACACGCCGGCGCAAACTGGAATCCGAAGGATTCGCCGACCTTGTGGACTGCCGGGGGCAGCTGCACTACGCCGACACCAACCCCGACGCCGACCCCGACGCCGACGCCAACGCCGACGCCGACACCAACCCCAACCCCAACCCCAACCCCAACCCCAACGCCGACGCCCACTCCGACGCCAGTGCCGACGCCAACGCCCGTGCCGACGCCAGTGCCGACGCCAACACCAGTGCCGACGCCAACACCAGTGCCAACGCCAACGCCAACGCCAACGCCAACGCCAACGCCGGTCCCAACGCCGGTCCCAACGCCAGTTCCGACGCCAGTTCCAACGCCTACGCCGGTCCCAACGCCAGTTCCACCGCCGCCGTCGGCCGACATCTGCACGATCGCGCCGAATTCTGCGTTATGCCAGGTCTTGTCGCCGCCGACGGCGAGCGAACCGGTCAAGCCGGTTCAGCAGGCGAGCAATGAAGTGATCAAGACGGTCACGAGCAGCGCGCCGAAGACCGACTTTGATCAAACGGCCTTCCTGACGACCGAGAAGAAGAGCGAAAAGCCGGCCGCAAGCAGCGAAGGTACGGCGGGCACGAGCAGCGGCGGTGCGGCGAATTCGACGACGCCGGACGACAAGGCGGCCGACAAGACGGACACCAAGGAAGTCGCCTCCAATGACAAGAGTGGAACCAAAAATGAACCTGTTAAAAAAATGTACTGCAATTAAAGCGCTGCTGCTGCTGGTGCTGTTCTGGTCGGTGGGTGCGGCCTGGGCGGCGCAAGTGGCGGGCACGGTAGTGCATTTGAACGGTCCGCTGCTGGCCAAGAAAGCGGATGGCGCGGTACGCATCCTGTCGTTGCGTTCGGAGGTGGAGAGCGGCGACACGCTGGTGACCGAGAAAAACACCTATGCCCTGTTGAAGTTCATCGACAACAGCGAAATCACGCTCAAGCCGTCGACCACGTTCAAGGTGGACAACTTCAGTTACGACGCCGCCAAACCGGATGGGGATGAAGCCTCGTTCAGCCTGGTCAAAGGCGGCTTGCGTTCGGTGACCGGCCTGCTGGGCAAGCGCAACAAGGAAAAGTTCGCGATGAAGACGCCAAGCGCGACGATCGGCATCCGCGGCACGACCTTCATCGCCGAATGGATCGAACCGTCGGCGCAGGCGGTGGCCGCGCGCGAAGCCTGGCTGATGGCCAGCACCGCCGGCCTGGGCGACGTCTACCCGGTGCAGCCGCTGATGCTAGCGCAGATCAACATCCCGCTGCCGACGGGCCTGACGCCGACGGCCAACGGGTCGACGCCGCCATTGCCCCCCGGCCTGTACGTCCAAGTGATCGATGGCCTGATCAACGTCACCAACAAAGGCGGCACGCAGAATTTCGCCGCCGGTCAGTTCGGCTTCACGCCGACGCCGATCCAGGCGCCGGTGGTGGTGCCGAAGAATCCCGGCTTGCAATTCACCGTGCCGCAGGCGTTCAGCTCCCCGCCGCCGGTCTCCGGCACCAGCAGCGCGCCGAAGTCGAACTCGGTCGACTGCGAAGTCCGCTAGCGCTAGGTTGATCCAGAATAAGGCCGGGTTAATACCTGGCCTTACGCATAAAGTTGCGTGCTAGTCTGCGCGGTACGATATCGACCCGGGAGACGCCCATGCCGCTCAGCACCAACGCCATCGTGGCGCAACATTGGTCCGAGAGTATATCGGACGGCATATTCGACCTCATCATGAGCTGCCTTCCCTCGGTGCTGTTGTATGGCATCGTCGGTTTGTTGATCGCCATGGCGATCATGGTTTGGGCGGGAAAGAAGAAGTGGTTACGCCGCCGACCGCCGCTCTGGAATGTGTTGGCAAAGCTGAGCTACGTATTGATCCTGGCCGGGACGTTGTTCGTCACGACTACGTTCGGCATTGTGCGCCATTTGCAGTTACAGGCCGTGAATGCTTTTGAATCAAAGGGAGTGCCGATAGTGCTCTCATATGCAGGCGTACTACATGACTACGTGGCCTCGGTGCTAGCGGTCTACGCGCCTGGACGTACGATAACACTGCGCGAATTGGTCGATACTGCGCTCCAAGATTTGTACTATCGGCGCGAATCGGACAGCCCGCTGGAATACGGCAAGGCCCGCATCGTCAACTGGACCTTGGACACGCTAGGTCGTGACGTGCTTACGTTGGTGTTCCAAAAGGTCTTGATCGACAAGCTGGAGAGCATAGAAGCGAGGTTAAAGGCCGATGCGCGCGGTTCGGCGCGAGGCGAGGTGGCAGGCTTCGGCGCCGACTTGCTGAAGAAGGCGTTGCTGGATGCGAACCAGAAACTGGACCTGACCGTGCTGAACCGCGCGCTGCCGCAAATTGTCGTCGATGCGGTACGCCAGCAGATCGGCACCTACTTTACGCACGCCTATATGACGCTCGCGCTGATCTGGCTGGTAACCGCTGCCATCGTCGTCGGCGAGATGCTGCTGTATTTCCGGTGGTATCAAAAAAACCGTTCACACGCGGAAGCCCTCACTCGTTAGCAAACGCATAATCACGTATAATCGCCACGTTTTGGTGCCCGCGCGTCTGTCCAGATGCGCAGTTAAACGGGAAACAGGAAGCCGGTCTCGCCGGTCAACCTGTGCTGCCCCCGCAACGGTAAACAAGCGTCGTCTTTGACGACAAACCGCCTCGCTATACCACTGTGCTTTTGCATGGGAAGGTCAGGTCGGTCTGCTTGCGAGCCCGGATACCGGCCAAGACAGGTGGAAATGCCAAGGCATTTCTGTTCAAGCTGCTCACGGGGAGGTGAGCGGCTTGCATTCCGTTGTCCGACAATTCAATGCTTCTATCCAGCGCGCCGCGGCCTTGCCGACTGGCGGCCATGCCTCGCGCATGCGCCGTTCGCGCTCCGCTGCGCGCTGCTTTTCCAGGATCCCACCATGTTTAATCTCTCCACCGGCGCGGCCATCGGCTCCATCGAGACGCTGCTGTATTCCATCTCCAACGTGCTGTACCTGCCGGTCTTGTTCGGCATCGCGGCGCTCGTGCTGCATATGCTGGTGTGCTTCGGCACCTTCGGCGCGGAGTGGCTGGAACGCCGCCGAGGCGTGCGCATGCTGGTCGCCGCCGCGAAGCGGGACATGCACGCCGCGCTGACCGCGCAGGAGGGCGAACCTGGTCTTGATGCGCGCCTCGAACGCTTGGTGCAGCGCGCCGACGCCGCCGGCGTGCGCCGCCTCGACGGCGTGCGCTTCGTGGTCCGCGTCGGTCCCGCGCTCGGTCTGATGGGCACCCTGATCCCGATGGGGATTTCGCTGGCCGGCCTGGCGCAGGGCAATCTGCCGAAGATGGCCGAGTCGATGACCACCGCCTTCACCGCCACCGTGGTGGGGCTGGCCTGCAGCGTCAGCGCCTATGTTCTGAGCCTGGTGCGCGAGCACTGGCTGCGCAGCGACCTGACCGAGATCGCCTACGCCGCCGAATCGCTGCTGGCGTCGCACGGCGCCAAGCCGCACCTGGTCCGCGCGGAGGCTTGATATGGCGATGCGCTATCTGAACCGCCACCGCTACAGCCGCATCGGCGAGCATAACGAAGACCCGCTGGCCGGCGTCGCCAACCTGTTCGACGCCAGCATCGTGTTCATCGTCGCGATGATGCTGGCGCTGTTCTCGGCCTGGAACATGATGGACCTGCTGGATCCGAATTCCGAAGTCACCATCGCCAAAAAAAGCGCCGACGGCCACGTCGAGGTGCTGACCAAGAAGGGTTCCGAAATCAAGGTCAGTAAAGTCAGCGACAAACCGTTGTCGGGTTCGGGCAAGCGCCTGGGCACCGCATACCAACTGCCCGATGGGAAGGTCATCTATGTTCCGGAATAAGCTGTTCGCACTGGCGCTGCTGTTGCTGCTGTCGCTGGGCTATGTCCACTCGGCGCAGGCGCCGCGCACGCTGGCGCTGATGCTGGGCGATGTCGAGTCGCGGCCCACCGTGCTGGCCGTGCGCGGCCTGCAGGCCGAGTTGAAGGACTTGAATGTGGTGGTCCGCATCATCCCCGCCAACGGCATGACGCAGGCCGATCGCAACGCGCTGTCATCCGCCGACGTAGCGCTGATCAACGCCAAGGGACGCCAGGCCATGACCGGCCTGACCGCCGAACTGGAGGCGCTGCGCAAGGCGCGCAAGCCGGTGTTCGCGGTCGGCGGCGCCATCGACGACGCCATGCGCGAGCTGGGCGTGCGCGACGACGCGGCCATCCAGGCCTATCACCGCGAGGGCGGCGTCGAGAACATGGGCAGCCTGCTGCGCTACATCCTGCGCAATAACTTCGGCTCCAGGGTCGATGTCGCGCCGGTGCATGCGATGCCGGAGGTCGGGCTTTATGACGTGACGGCTAACCGCACCGTCGCCACATACGGCGACTACGTCAAAGGCTACGCCCACCACAAGCCCGGCGCGCCATGGATCGCCGTGCCGTTCTACCGCGCCAGCCTGGTGGCGGGTCAGACGCTGCCGCTGGCGGCCATCGTCGCACGGCTGGAGGCGAGCGGCTACAACGCGCTGCCGGTGTTCGGCTATCCGTACGAGACGCCGCTGCGCCTGCTGCTCGACGAAAACGGCAACAGCCGCGTCGACCTGATCGTCGCGTTGGGCATGAAGGTCGGCGGCACCGCCAACACCGGCGCCATCCTCGACAAGATCGGCGTCCCGGCGATCAACGCCATCACCTTGAGCCAGCAGACGCTGGCCCAGTGGCAGGCGTCGCCGATTGGTCTCGACATCATCGAGCGCACCTGGCAGCTGGCCGGCGCCGAAGTGGCGGGCCTGATCCAGCCGACCGTGGTCGCCAGCCGCGAACGCATCAGCGATGCGCAGACCGGCCTGGCCTACGTCGAAGAGACGCCGATCGCCGAGCGCATCGAGCGCCTCAACGAGCGCGTGACCGCGTGGCTGGCTTTGCGCCAGAAGGCCAACGGCGACAAGCACATCGCCATGATCTACTTTAACTACCCGCACGGCTCCGAGACCATCGGCGCGGCCTACCTGAACGTGCTGCCGGAGAGCCTGTGGCAAATCGTGCAGCGCCTGAAGCAGGAAGGCTACCGCACCGGCGACGCTTTGCCGGTCACGCAGGAGGCGCTGCAAGGCGAGATCCAGCAGTGGGGCAATTACCCCGGCAAATCCAAAGGCGATTACATGGCTGGGCTGAAGCACCTGGCCGAAAGCGGCCAGGCCTTGCTGGTGCCGCTGTCCGACTACCAGCAATGGTTCGACAAGCTGCCGCAGCCGCTGCGCGCATCGATCGAAAAATCCTGGGGCGTGCCGGAGAAGGCGCCTGTCCTGTGGCGCAACGCCAAGGGCGAGGCCTTCTTCGTCTACCCGGCCCGACGCTTCGGCAACGTGCTGATGGCGCCGCAGCCCGGCCGCGCATGGGAGCAGAACCTGGAGAAGTTGCACAACGAAGTGAGCATGCCGCCTTCGCACGAGTACATTGCGTTTTATCTGTGGCTGCAGAAGGACTTCAAGGCCAACGCCGTCATGCACATCGGCACCCACGGCACGCAGGAGTGGCTGACCGGTAAAGAGGCCGGCCTGTCCGAAAGCGATCCGACCGAGGCGCTGATCGGCGCCATGCCGAACATCTATCCGTACGTGATGGACGACGTCGGCGAGGGCATACAGGCCAAGCGTCGCGGCATGGCCACCATCATCGACCACATGACGCCGCCGTTCGACGTGGCCGGCCTCAATCCCGATCTGCGCGAGCTGGGCGCGCTGCTCAACGACTACCGCGTGGCGGAGCAGAAAAGCCCGCTGCTGGCGCGCAGCCATCTGCTGGCGATCAACCGCCTGGCCGCCAGGAGCGGTGTGTTGAAGGACATGAAGAAGACCGAACTGAAATCGGAAGCCGACATGGAAGGGCTGGAGGAATATCTCGACGACACCGGCGGCAAGCTGACGCCGTTCGGCCTGCACACCTTCGGCGTGGCGCCGGCGCCGGAGCAGCGCAACGCCACGGCGCGCGCGGTGGTCAGCCTCGATGGCATCTCCACGCCCGAGCAAAAAGCCAAGCGCATCGCGCAGCTGGAAAACGATATCGAACGCAGTGCGGCGCTGGAGCTGGAACGCCTGATGCAGGTGCTGTCGGGCCGCTACATCCCGACCGGCGCCAGCGCGGACCTGGTGCGAAATCCGGACGCGCTGCCGACCGGCCGCAATTTCTTCGGCCTCGATCCGTCGCGCATTCCGAGCAAGACCACCTATGAAGCGGGCGCCAAACTGGCGCAGCAGCTGGTGGACGACTACCGCAAGCGCCACGGTGACTATCCGGTAAAACTGAGCATGAACCTGTGGGGCGTCGAAACCTCGCGCCATGAAGGCATCATGGAAGCGCAGGCGATGTCGCTGATGGGCGTGCGCCCGACGTGGGATGAACGCGGACGCGTCACCGGCGTGGAAGCGCTGACCCGCAAGCAGCTGGGCCGTCCGCGCGTCGATGTGACGCTGATCTCGTCCGGCCTGTTCCGCGATTTGTTCGGCAACCTGCTGACATTGATGGACCAGGCCGCGCAACTGGCGCAGCGCCAGGACGACGAAGGCGGCAACGTGATGGCGGATCACAGCCGCAAGACCGCCGCCGCGCTGGCCGCGCGCGGCATCTCCGCCGAAGAGGCGCAGCGCATGGCATCGGTGCGCATCTTCGGCCTGCCGAGCGGCGCCTACGGCACGCAGATCGAGAAGCTGATCCCGCTGACCAACGCCTGGCAGAACGAGAAGGAAGTGGCGGACGTGTTCATCAACCGCATGAGCCATCCGTTCGGCGCAGGCTACTGGGGCGACGACAAGGCCAATCCGACGCAACGCCGCGAGTTGTTCAAGCAGGCCATCTCCGGCAGCCAGATCGCGCTGCACAGCCGCTCCAGCAACCTGTTCGCGACGCTCGACAACGACGACTTCTTCCAGTACCTGGGCGGCACCGCGATGGCGATCCGCAGCGTGGACGGCAAGACTCCGGAGGTGATGGTCAGCGATCTGTCCAACCCGCGCAAGCCGGGCCACAAGACGCTGGAACAGTACATGGGCCAGGAGATGCAATCGCGCTACCTGAACCCGCGCTGGGCCGACAGCATGCTGAAACAGGGCTACTCCGGCGCGCGCTACATCAACCGCGTGGTCGATTATCTGTGGGCATGGCAGGTCACCGTGCCTGAAGTGGTGGACGGCACCAAGTGGCAGCGCATGTACGACACCTATGTGGACGACCGCCACGGCCTGAAGGTGCGCGAACGCTTCGCCAGCAGCGGCAACCTGCGCGCGTTCCAGGCGATGACGGACCGCATGCTGAGCGCCATCGAACGCGGTTACTGGAAGCCGAGCGACGCGGTACGCAACAAGCTCACGCAGCAGAACGCGCAGGCGATCAAGGATGCGGGCGTATCGTGCAGCGCCGATTCGTGCAGCAAGGCGACGCTGAAGATCGCGCCGCAGTTCAATCCGGAGTTTGTGCCCAACGTCGGCACCAACGCCGCCATCGCGCATGGTGCGGTGGCCAGCCGCGCCGGCGCCGCCGCGCCGAATCCGCAGGCCGCACAAGCCGCCGCGCAGAATACCATCGCCGAATTGCAGGCCTTGCAGGCCAAGGCGCAGGAATCGCAGCCGACCCCTCCCACGTCCAAGCCGGCCGAACCGGCGCCGAAGACAAAGACTGAGACGGCCGACGCCCAAGTCAACGGCTTTGAAATGCAAACGCTGACCAACCTGACGCCGGTGCAGAAGACTGTCGGCACGCTGGCGCTGCTCGCGCTGGCCGCTGGCCTGGTCGGCATCGGCTACATCAGCCGTCGCAACAAGCTACGTAAATTGAAGGGTTTTTTATGATTCGCAGTACCTCCATCGCCGCGCTGGCAGCCTTATGGCCGCTGGCTTCCTTCGCCACTGAAGACGGCGCGCCTGTCGATACCGTCGAAGTGCGCGGCCACTACGACAACGGCGTCGGCACGTCAGGCGCCGCCAGCCAGGGTTCGGTGACGGCTGCGCTGATCGCCAACCGGCCGGCGCTGCGTCCGGGCGAGCTGCTTGAATTTGTGCCCGGTGTGATCGTCACGCAGCACAGCGGCGACGGCAAGGCCAATCAATACTTCCTGCGCGGCTTCAATCTGGATCACGGCACCGACTTCGCCACCTTCGTTGACGGCATGCCGGTCAACATGCGCACCCACGCGCACGGCCAGGGCTACACCGACTTGAACTTCCTGATCCCCGAGCTGGTCGATCGCATCAATTACAAGAAGGGCCCGTACTACGCCGACGAAGGCGACTTCGCCTCGGCCGGCGCGGCCCACATGGGATTGGCGAACAAGCTAAAAGAGAACACCGCCAGCGTCAGCGTCGGCGAGAACAAGTACATTCGCTCGGTGCTCACCGGCTCGACGCCGCTGGGCGCGGGCAACCTGGTGTACGGCGCGGAGCTGGGCCATAACAATGGCCCCTGGACCAACCCCGAGGCCTTCCACAAGAGCATAGGCGTGCTGCGTTATACGCAGGGTGCCAGCGACAACCAGTTCAGCGTAACCGGCATGGCCTACAAGGGCGCCTGGTACGCCAGCAACCAGATCCCGCTGCGCGCGGTGCAGAGCGGCGAGATCGATCCCTACGGCGCGATCGATCCGACCGACGGCGGGCGCACCTCGCGTTACAGCCTGTCCGCGTCGCTGCGCCGGCGCACCAGCGAGACGCTGTTGCAGGCCAATGCCTACGTGGTGCAATCGAGCCTGGACCTGTACAACGACTTCACCTACTTCCTCGACGATCCGGTCAACGGCGACCAGACGCGCCAGACCGAGAAGCGCCGCATGGCGGGCTTCGATGTCGGCCAGACGTGGTTCAGCCACTGGGGCGGTTTCGATGTCAGCAACAAGATCGGCGTGCAGGGGCGCTACGACTACCTGTCGCCGCTGGCGCTGTACAAGACCGTGCATCAGCAGATCGCCGGCACCATCACGCAATCGAAGGTGAAGGAGGCCAGCGCCGCCGCCTACGTGGAGAACAGCGTGCAGTGGCTGCCGTGGATGCGCACCACGGCCGGCCTGCGCTATGACCGTTACCGCTTCGACGTTGACAGCAACATCGCCGGGAACTCCGGCAAGGTCACGGCCGGCACCACGTCTCCGAAGATTTCGATGGTACTGGGGCCGTGGGCCAAGACGGAATTCTTCGTCAACTACGGCCAAGGCTTTCACAGCAACGACGCGCGCGGCACCACCGTGCATCTGACGCCGCGTGAGCTGGAGCCTACCGATCCTGTCACGCCGCTGGTCAAGACGCGCGGCGCTGAAATCGGCGCGCGCACGGAGCTGATACCGGGCCTGCAAAGTTCGATGGCGTTGTGGAAGCTGCGCTCCGCGTCGGAGCTGGTGTTCTCGGGCGATGCCGGCGACACGTCGGCAAGCCGTGGCAGCTACCGCTCCGGCATCGAGTGGAACAACCACTACATCGCCAACGAGTGGCTGCTGTTCGACCTGGACCTGGCCTACTCGCGCAGCCACTACACCGAGCATGACGAAGCGGGCGATTACATCCCCGGCGCGATCGGCAAGGTGACATCGTTCGGCGCGACGGTGATCGACGTCGGCCCGTGGTCGGGCGCGTTCCAGATGCGCTACTTCGGACCGCGTCCGCTGATCGAGGATAACAGCAAGCGCTCGGCCACGACGGCGATCGCGTATGCGCGGCTGGGCTACAAGATCAACCGCCACTCGTCGCTGGCGCTGGATGTCTTCAACCTCTTCGACCGCAAGGCCAGCGATGTGGATTACTACTACGCGTCACGGCTGCCGGGCGAGCCGGCCGAAGGCGTGGAGGACATCCACTACCATCCGGCGGAATCGCGCAGCTTCCGCCTGACTTTAAAAACCACGTTCTAACGGCTGAACATCCACACGGTCAGCACCACGCCGACCGCGACGACGAAGCCGCGCATGAACTTCTCCGGCAGGCGGTGGATCAGCCATGATCCGCACAAGCCGCCGACAATGCCGCCGAGGCACAGCGCGATCGCGGCGGGCCAGCTGATCAAGTCCGAGGTGGCGAAGATCAGCGTGGCCGACGCGTTCATCGCCATCGCCAGCACGTTCTTGGTGGCTGTGGCGACGCGCACCTGCTGGCCGGCGATGGTCAGCGCGGCCAGCATCAGGAAGCCAATGCCGCCGCCGAAGTAGCCGCCGTAGATGGCGATGCAGATCTGCGATACGACCAGCACCCAGCGCGGCATGCCGCTGACCGCGTGCAGCGGCTTGCTGCGGAAGCTGCCCCACGCGAACACCGCGGTGGCGAACAGGATCAGCCATGGCACCAGCATCTCGAAGAAGCTGGGCGGCGTATGCAGCAGCAGGAGCGCGCCGAGGATGCCGCCGACCAGGCTGATGATCAGCAGGTTCTTGAAACTGAGCGTGCCGACGTCGCCCGCCAGCTTGCGGCCTGCGATGGCGGACGTGGTCTGGCTGGGGAACATGGCGATGGTCGATGTCATGTTGGCGGCCAGCGGATGGACGCCGGCCAGCAGCAGCGCGGGGAAGGTGATGAAGGAGCCGCCGCCGGCCAGCGCGTTCTGCACTCCCGCCAGGAAGCCCGCGCCTGCGATCAGCAGGACGATGTGGAAATCGAGCGGCATGGCGCGGTCTCGGATGGTGTAAAGACCGATTATAACCGCGCGCCCCGTGCTCTGCCTCTGCGCTAAGATTGAGGCATGACGACTCCATACCAACTCTATTACTGGGACGGCCTGCAGGGCCGGGGCGAATTTGTCCGGCTGGCGCTGGAGGAAGCGGCGATTCCCTACGACGACGTGGCGCGGCTGAAGAAGGGCATGCCGGCGCTGATGGCCAGCCTCGATGGCGGGCAGGTCGACCATCCATCGTTCGCGCCGCCGGTGCTGCAGGCGGGCGGGATGCTGATCGGGCAGACGTCCAACATCCTGCAGTTCCTCGGCACGCGCCATGGACTGGCGCCGCGCGCCGAGGAGGGGCGATTGTGGGCCAACCAGCTGCAGCTGACCATTTGCGACATCATCGCCGAGGCGCACGACACGCACCATCCCATCTCGACCGGCAAATACTACGAAGAGCAGAAGAAGGAAGCGAAGGCGCGCGCCAAGGACTTCCGGCTGCGCCGGATTCCGAAGTTCCTGGATTATTTCGAAGGCGTGGTGTCGCGCAATCCGGGCAAGGGCGGTTGGGCGATCGGTTCGCGGCTGACGTATGTGGACCTGTCGCTGTTCCAGCTGATCGAAGGCCTACGCTACGCGTTCCCGAAAACGATGAAGAAGCTGGCGCCGTCATACTCGTCGCTGACAGCGCTGCACGAGCAGGTCGCGGCGCGCCCGAACATCGCCGCCTACGTGGCGTCGGAGCGGCGGATACCGTTCAATGAAGACGGCATCTTCCGCCACTATTCCGAGCTGGATAAATAAATCAGGCCGCGCTGGTGACCGGATAGCCGGCATCGGCGATGGCCGCAGTCAGCGGCGCCAGTGCGCTGGCGCTGTCGATCTTGACCGACTTGCTGGCCAAATCGACCTCCACCTTGGCGGTCGCGTCGATGGCCTGGACCGCCTTGGTCACCGCCCCGACGCAGTGCCCGCAGCTCATGTTTTCGACTAGTAGCTGATACATCGTCTGCCCCTCAAAAAGTTTCGATGATCACACTGTAGACCTTCCCGTGGTGGCAAGGTCAAGGGAAATTTCGTCGTAAGGGAAGATGATACGCTGCCGGACATCGCGATCCAGAACACCCGCATTCAGCAGCCCGGTGATGTCGGCGTCAACGCTTGCGACATCGCGGCCTAAACGTGTTGCAAGTTCATCTACTCGCATACCGCCGGTTCCGCAAAGCGCTTTCAGGAGCGTCCAACGTGCTTCGCTCATGACCTGCGCTAGCAAGTCCATCGACGCAAACACCATATGCGCCGAGGTGTCTGGAATCCCTGTCTCAATATCTCGTACGATATCCGCCATTGCTTGCATTGGTGAGCGCACTTCAAAGATTACCGTTTTCATTATTCCACCTCTCGATATCAGCCTTAAAGTCGGCCATTAAATGCTTTAGTGATCGATAAAGATACGGCGTCTCAACAAGGCCGTAATGACGATGATCGCCTTTCCCGGCTTCATTGTCGTAACGAAGCATGCATCTGCCATTCACGACATAGACGAGACGATATTTGTAGGCATGAATCGATGCGGTGGCTGTCGTTGGAAGCGTCCAGATAACTATCTCTGCAAACGCATCTTGCGAGTAAGAAATTCGCCTCTTTTGGAGCAGGGTGGCCTTCATGGTGCACCTGTCGATTTGCTATGTCAATTGCGTTGAGCAGTAGCGCTGACGGAGTGTAGAGGGGAGAATTTGGCTGTTTTGGTTGAGGTAGATCAGTTATCAATTGTCCAAAATTACAAGGACTTCGGCGGCGCGACGCTTGATCCGATCGCCGGCGAGAACATCGAGACCGGCATCAAGGGCGAGTTTTTCGGCGGCCGCCTGAACGTCTCGGCGGCGATCTTCAAGATCAAGCATGACAAGCTGGCGCCGGAAGCGTTCCATGTCGGCGGCAAGGCCGCCACCAGCAAGGGCTTCGAGTTCGAGCTGTCGGGCGAGCTGGTCAAGGGCTTGAGCGCCACCGTCGGCTAGACCAGCTTCAAGGCAGGGTGGTAGCGATGCTGAGCGTGACTGTGGTGATCATCTGTTGGCGCAGGCGCGCGGCGTGGCGGAGTCGGTCAGCTTTCCGGCGGATCGTCGAGCTTCGAGAGGTCGAGGCTGACCAGCGCCCAGATGCCGCCGGCGTAGTCGGGTTCCTGCGACAGGGTTTCCACTTCGGAAGGTTTGATTTCGAAGGCGCGGCCCTGTTCCACCAGCTGGCCGACGTGGCCGTAGATGGCCTTGGCGGCGTTGCTCATGGCCTTGTCGACGGTGTCGCCGGTGGTCACGCAGCCGGGCATGTCCGGCACCGTCACGCGGTATCTGGCGCCGTCTTTCTTACGGATCAAGATAGGAATGTCCATGTCTTACCTCCGTTGTCGCCTGAAAGGCCGGTGAAATCAATGACTTGGATACCTAGTGTCATACAGGTCGGAGCGGGATTCAAGCGATTTCGTGGTCGAGCCTGTTTACCCTTTTGTTTCGCGGTTTGAACGATTGACATGGACAATTGCCTCGGATAACATTGAGTCAATGCTTAAATGCATCTTAAGTATCTTCAAAGGAAGATATTCGCCACGGTCCCCCAGCCCTGTACCTGGTCAAGCGCAACGCTTTGTTCAACCAACCACACAGGGATCTACCATGAAAAACCGCAAACTCGCCGCGCTGATGCTGGCCATGGCCGCCGCCGGAACCGCCAACGCCGCCGTCATCACCTTCCAGACCGGCTATTCGCAAGCCGGCGCGCAAGCGACCGCCGAAGCCTACCGCAGCGTGGTCGATGCCGCCGTCGCCGCGTCGCCGTACGGCTCGACGGTGTTGAATAATTACGACATCGTCTCCAACCAATATCTGTTCGGCGCCGGCGCGAGCAATATCGCGTTCAAGTCCAACATCAGCTTTGGCGTGGCCAGCAGCGGCACATACTCGTTCCGCGCCGGCGTCGACTTCGGCAATGGCGGCGCCGTGTTCCTCGACGGCCATGCGGTTGCGTTGAACACCAACGACATGTGGTGGGCGCACGACTACGTCAACACCGACTCGGTGTTCCAGATCAGCGGCAAGACGCTGTCGGCCGGCAATCACACGCTGACCATCTACGGCCTGGAAGGCTGCTGCGACGGTGGCCAGCAGGTGCAGTACGCGGTCAACGGCGGCGCTTTTCAGAGCTTCTCGGCCAACACGCTGACGGCGGCCGTGCCGGAACCGGAAACCTACGCGATGCTGTTGGGCGGGCTGGGCCTGGTGGGCGCGATCGCGCGTCGCCGCCAAAAATAAACCTCGGGGTCAAGTCTGACATTCGGACACGAGCTCTACCGTAGCGGCCGCTACGGTAGAGCTCGTGTCCGAATGTCAGACTTGACCCCGCCCTTAAAAAAAGCCCCGCCGGCATTGCTGCGGGCGGGGCTTAACAGGTACGGCTTTATTCTACTACAGGACCTCGCTGGCGTGATCCGCCAGGCGCGAGCGTTCGCCGCGCGCCAAGGTCACGTGACCGCTGTGCGACCACCCCTTGAAGCGGTCCACCACATACGTCAGGCCGCTCGACCCTTCGGTCAGGTACGGCGTGTCGATCTGCGCGATGTTGCCCAGGCAGAGGATCTTGGTGCCCGGACCGGCGCGCGTCACCAGCGTCTTGACCTGCTTCGGCGTCAAGTTCTGCGCTTCGTCGATGATCAGGAACTTGTTGACGAAGGTGCGGCCGCGCATGAAGTTCAAGGACTTGATCTTGATGCGCGAACGGATCAGGTCCTGCGTCGCCGCACGGCCCCATTCGCCGCCGTCCGAATCGGACTTGTTGAGCACTTCGAGGTTGTCGTCGAAGGCGCCCATCCACGGCGACATCTTCTCCTCCTCGGTGCCCGGCAGGAAACCGATGTCTTCACCGACCGGCACCGTCACGCGGGTGACGATGATTTCGTTGTAGAGCTTGGTTTCCAGCACTTGCGCCAGGCCGGCGGCCAGGGCCAGCAGGGTCTTGCCGGTGCCGGCCTGGCCCAGCAGCGTGACGAAGTCGCACTCCGGATTCATCAGCAAGTTCAAGGCGAAGTTCTGCTCGCGGTTGCGCGCGGTCACACCCCACACATTGTTCTTGTTGTGGCTGAAGTCGCGCAGCGTCTGCAGCACGGCGGTCTTGCCGTTGATCTGCTTGACCTGGCCATAGAACGGCGTCTCGCCGTTCTTAGGCTCCAGGAAGATGAACTGGTTCACCAGCAGCGACGGCACGAACGGACCGGTGACGCGGTAGAACGTCGCGCTCTGGCCGTTCTTGTTTTCCTGCCAGCTCTCCAGGTCCTTGCCGTGCTTGGTCCAGAAGTCGTCCGGCAGCTGGACGATACCCGAGTACAGCAGGTCGGTATCTTCCATCACGTGGTCGTTGAAGTAGTCCTCGGCCGGCAGGCCCAGCGCGCGCGCCTTGATGCGCATGTTGATGTCCTTCGACACCAGCACCACCGGACGGCCTTCCTGCTCCGATTCCAGCGATCGCACCACCGACAGGATCTGGTTGTCGGCCTTGCCGACCGGCAGGCCGACCGGCAGGTCCGCCGTCTGCAGGCGGGTCTGGAAGAACAGGCGGCCCTTGGCGTCCTTGTTGCCCAGCTTGGACAGCGGGATGCCGTTCTCGATGGCGTCGTCGTCGGTGTTGGAGACCAGCGCATCCAGGGTGCGCGACACCTGGCGGGCGTTGCGCGCCACCTCGGTCATGCCCTTCTTGTGGTTGTCCAGCTCTTCCAGCGTCATCATCGGCAGGTAGACGTCGTGCTCTTCAAAGCGGAACAGCGACGAGGGATCGTGCATCAGCACGTTGGTGTCGAGCACGAACAGCTTGGTGGTGCCGGTCTGGTCGGCGTGGCGGCTGGTGGACGATTTGATCGCCACTTCGTTCGGCTTGTGCTTGGCCGGATGCGGCGCCTCGGCGCTGATCGGCGTGACCTTGGCGCGCGCGGCGGGCGCCGGCTTGGCCTTGGCGGCCGGCTTGACGGCCGGTGCCGACGCCGGCGCGACCACACCTTCGGCGGCCGCCTTCAGTACGGCGGGCGCGGCTTTCAAGACGGCGGCGACGGCCTTGGATTTGACCGGAGCCGGCGCTTTCGCGACGGGTTTCGCTTTTGCTACGGGAACTGCTTTGACAGGCGCCGCTTTCTTCGGCGCGGGCGCGACTTCGGCCACCGCCGCGATGGCGGGAACCGGGCGCGGCCCTGTCGCTTTTGGGTAATCTTTCGCCAGCAGTAAAGTCGCTGGCTTACTAGGTAATTTTGGCAGTGGCATCAGGATCTCAATCAAAAAATATCTGGAGGAATCCGCCCATAGGCACAGCATGCTCGCGGATAGGAGCATTGGAACCGGATGGGGTGGATGCTGGGTAAAACAGGTTATAAGACTGCCGACGGGCGCTCGTCTTGCCCGGGGAAAGTACCGCGTGGCGGCCGGCTGGCCACCATGTAGGGTGGGAAGAATTACAGTGATGACTCAAGGGCTGATACGCATGGTTCTGCTACGGTTGAGCAACTCCGGAAGCCGCAACGCGCCCTTCAAGCCTGACGCGCTACAAATTCCAGCACTTCATCGACGTGACCCGCTACTTTCACGCCTCTCCATTCTTTCACCAATTGCCCATGAGCGTCAATCACAAACGTGCTGCGCTCGATGCCGCGCACCGTCTTGCCGTACATTTGCTTCATCTTCATGACGCCGAACTGCAGGCAGACCGCTTCCTCGGGGTCGGAAATCAACTCGAACGGCAGGCCGAGCTTGGCCTTGAAGCTTTCATGCGAGCGCAGCGAATCGCGGCTGATGCCGTAGATGTCGGTGCCGGCGGCCTGGAATTGCTCGTACAGGTCGCGGAACGCCATGTTTTCGGTGGTGCAGCCTGGGGTGTTGTCCTTGGGGTAGAAGAACAGCACGGTGTGGCGCGCCGGACGGCCCAGCAACTGGAAGGTCTGGCCGCTGGTCATCGGGGCGGTGAAATCAACTACGGATTGGCTATCAGCCACAGGCTATCTCCTGAACGGTATGCATTAAGAACGGGCGGAGCCTTGCACGATCAGCTGGCCCGAACGTCCCGGCAGCTCGCCCCAGGTGATGGGGCAAACCGGCAGGGCGAGGTGTTGGACCTTCTGATGGTAGTCGGCCATGGACGCCAGTTGGTAACCTTGTGCCCGCCACCCTGCCAATAACTGCTCGAATATGGGGGCGAGTTTCTGGCCTTCAAGCTCCGCGTGCAAAGTATAAACGTGGTCGCGCGTCGCCCCTTCGGTCAGCTTGAGCAGGAAGGCGGCGATGTTGCCGGTCGTGATGACGACGCCATCGATCTCGCGCCCGAGCAATTCGTCCAGCGTGGGCAGCGTGGTCGGCAGCTGGATGTGCCGGAGCACGGTGTCGCCGTCGGCCAGGCGGTGCGGACCGTCGGCCGGGTTAGCCATCGTGCCGTTCTCGTTGAGCATGCAGCGGCCGTCGGAGGCGTAGCCGTAGCCGGCCGCGTCGTGCTCGGCGAAGGCGCCGTTGTTCATCTGCCAGCCGGCCGCGCCGTGGGTGCGCGGCGCCACGCCGAACACCTGGGTGAAGCGGGCGGCGGCCTTGCGCATCATGGCGGTGGACCAGGCGGCGTCGCGTTTGGCGACGTTGTCCTGCCACAGCACGTGGTCCCAGGTGTGGATGCCGCATTCGAAGCCGGCGTCGCGCACCACGCGCATTTCGTCGGCGCAGTCCTTGCCGATGTCCGGGCCTGGCAGCAGGGTGCCGTACATCAGCGTCTTCAGACCGTAGTGTTCGACCACCGAGGTGCGCGAGACCTTGCTGAAGAAACCGGGACGCAGCGCGCGCCGCAGTGCCCAGCCGGTGTGGTCCGGGCCCAGCGAGAACAGGAAGGTGGCGCCGGCCTGATGCGCCTTGAGCGCGCGCACCAGGTTCAGCACGCCCTCGCGGGTGCCGCGATAGGTATCGACGTCGATCTTCAACACCATCAGCGGCGTAGCAGCGGAATTAGCGGTCAAGGCTTAGTCCATCAGGGCGCGTGCTTCGGCCACCTGGCCGCGGTAGGCGTCGAAGATTTTCTTCAGCGCGTCGGCCATGGTGGTGGTCGGTTTCCACTCCAGCTCGTCGCAGGTGTTGGTGATCTTCGGCACGCGGTTCTGCACGTCCTGATAGCCGCTGCCGTAGTAGGCGCCCGAGGTGGTCTCAACGATCTTGACCTGTTTGGCGCTGGTCGCGTATTCAGGGTACTCGTCGGCCAGTTCCAGCATCATGCCGGCCAGTTCGCGGATCGAGTAGTTGTTGACCGGGTTGCCGATGTTGTAGATCTTGCCGCTGGCGGCGCCGTCCTTGTTGGCGATGATCTTCATCAGTGCGTCGATGCCGTCGTCGATGTCGGTGAAGGCGCGCTTCTGCGAGCCGCCGTCGACCAGCGAGATGTTTTCGCCGCGCACGATATGGCCGAAGAACTGCGTGACCACGCGCGACGAGCCTTCCTTCGGCGTGTGGATCGAATCGAGGCCGGCGCCGATCCAGTTGAATGGACGGAACAGCGTGAAGTTCAGGCCTTCCATGCCGTAGCCCCAGATCACGCGGTCCATCAGCTGCTTGGCATTGGAGTAGATCCAGCGCGGCTTGTTGATCGGGCCGCAGATCAGCTCGGAGTTCTCCGGGTCGAATTCCTCGTCGTGGCACATGCCGTACACTTCCGACGTCGACGGGAACACCAGGTGCTTGCCGTACTTGGCGGCGGAGCGCACGATCGGCAGGTTGGCCTCGAAGTCCAGCTCGAACACGCGCAGCGGCGCTTTCACATACGTCGACGGCGTGGCGATGGCGACCAGCGGCAGGATCACGTCGCATTTCTTGACGTGATACTCGACCCATTCCTTGTTGATGGTGATGTCGCCCTCGAAGAAGTGCATGCGCGGATGGTCTAGCATGTCCGAAATCCGGTCGGTGCTCATGTCCATGCCGTAGACGTGCCAGTCGGTCGTCTCCAGGATGCGTTTGGACAGGTGGTGGCCGATGAAGCCGTTGACGCCGAGGATGAGTACTTTTTTCAAGGTTGCACCGATAGGTTTAGCATAAGAAGGCGCGATTGTGCCTTCTGAATCATTAACCGAGCATTAAAATTACCTATCCGTAAGGAAACGCGGCCATTATTCGCGGCCGCCCGAGACCAGCACCAGATCGTCGTTTCCGGCCCTGACCCGCATCGGCAAGCCCTGTTCCTGCAACAAGCCGAACATGCCGGCGTTGACGATGGCGTATTGCGGCTCGCCCTTGGCCGCGGCGCTGCGCCAGCGCGCGTAGAACTCGTCCAGCGTCGCGATGCCGCGCTGCGGCTCCTGGGACAGGCCGAACTCCAGTTCATCCGTGTACTGCACCGGGATCACCGTGTGGCCCATGTAGAAGGTCATCGACTGCTGGTAGGTGCCGACCGAGTAGATCGGCGCGGACGCGGTCAGTTCATCGCGGATGACGTGGGCGAAGTCCAGCCCTGCGCGGTAGCGGCCGTAAGGTTCGTACGCCGCCATGATCAGCTGCGTCATCAGCCAGCCGCCGACGGCGGCGGCCAGCACCATCGTCGCGCGCCGCCCGCGCCGCTCGGCCAACCAGGCCGCCGCGCCGGCCAGCAGCGCCGCCGCGAAGGCCGCGCCCAGCATCGGCTGCATGCTGATGTAGATGACGGCGTTGGCCGGCGTGTGCGCCAGGTTTTCCGTGTGCGGCGTGAACGCCAGGCCGACCGCGCCGACCGCCGCCAGCAAGCCGGCCAGCCCCAGCATGGCGGCGCGCGAGGCCCGCTCCAGATAGACGCCGGCCAGCAGCGCCAGGGCGGGGAACACCGGCAGCATATAGCCCGGCAGCTTGGAATTGGAGTAGCTGAAGAACAGCAGGATGAAGCCGATCCACGCCAACAGCAGGCGGGTGGTCTGGAATCGCCCTTCCATGCGCTTGCGCGCCAACGCCAGGCTGGCCGGCAGCGCCGCGATCCACGGCAGCGTCGCCGGCAGAAGCAGCACCAGGAAGTAGTACCACGGGCCTTCGCGGTGGTGCGTCTTCAGGAAGAAGCGGTCCCAGTGTTCATGGATGAAGAAGAACGCCGGCTGCTCCGGATTGCGCGCCGCCACCAGCAGGAACCACGGCAGCGACAGCAGCAGGAACAGCGCCATGCCCGACAACGGGTGCAGCCGGCGCCAGATGCCGCGGTCGCCGCTGGCGACCGCATACACGAACAGCACGCCGCCCGGCAGCACGATGCCGATCAACCCCTTGGCCAGCAGCGACAGCGCCATGCCGGCCCAGCACAGCAGCATCCAGTTGCGGCGCTGCGTCGCGGTCACGTCGTCCTGCTGCGCGATCAGCAGCGCGCACAGCGCCAGCGACATGGTCGCGGCCACGCCCAGGTCCAGCGAGTTGAATTGCGAGGCGGCGGCCCAGAAGGTCATCGACGCCAGCACCATGGCGGCGTACAGCCCGGCGCGGCCGCCGAAGATGCGGCGGCCGGTATAGCCGACCATCAGCACGCCGACGATGCCGCAGATGCCGTTCCACAGGCGCGCCTGCCATTCGCCCAGGCCGAACAGCGTGAACGACAAGGCGCTCATCCAGGTGTGCAGCGGCGGCTTCTCGAAATACTTGATGCCGTTCAGGCGCGTGGTGACCCAGTCGCCGGTCAGGAACATCTCGCGCGCCATCTCCGCATAGCGTCCCTCGTCCGGCGGAATCAGGGTGCGGATGTCCAATACCAGAAGTGAACAGAGGATGAAGCCGGCAGTCAGCCAGTAAAGCGCTGCCTTGGAACGGAGAAAATCGGACATTGAGGACGCGGGTTCAAGGAAAGTGCCCGCAGTCTATTGCACCGATAATTAACCAACCATTAAGTGAGCCGATTTTCTCCGCGTCGCCGTTACTTCACCACGGCCAGCTTGGAACGCTTGGCGTTCTTGAAGGTGTAGATGGTCAGCACGCCGTCCTGCACGTCGCCGCGGGCGTCGAAGGCGATGGTGCCGGTGATGCCCTTGTGCTTGATCTTGGCCAGCACCGGCAGGTACTTGGCCGGATCCGGCGAGCCGGCCTGCTGCATCGCATCGACCATCGTCATCAGCGCATCGTAGGCGTAGGGCGAATAGGTCTGGACGTCGATGCCGTAGCGCTTCTTGTAGGCGACGCGGAAGTCGGCCATGCCTTTTTCCTGCGACGGCTCGACGCCGCCCGCCTCGGCGCAGATCACCTGGCCGTCGCTCATGCCGTCGCCGGCCAGGCGCGGCACCGAGTCCGAACACATGCCGTCGCCGCCCATGAACTTGATCGGGATGCCCAGCTGCTTCATCTGGCGCAGCATCGGGCCGGCCACGGCGTCCATGCCGCCGAAGAAGACCATGTCCGGCTTGGTCGCCTTGATGGCGGTCAGGATGGCGCTGAAGTCGGTGGCCTTGTCGTTGGTGAACTGGGTCGAGACGATGCTGGAACCCGTCGTGGCGCCGGTCTTCTTGACGTTCTTGATGAATTCATCGGCCAGGCCCTTGCCGTAGGCGGTGCGGTCGTCGACCACGGCGATGCGCTTGACCTGCATGGTCTGCACCGCGTAGCGCGCCAGCGCGGCGCCCAGCTGCTCGTCGTTGGCGATGTTGCGGAAGGTGGTGTTGTAGCGCTGGCGCGTGTACTGCGGATTGCTGGCCGACGGCGTGATCTGCGGGATGCCGGCGTCGTAGTAGATGCGCGAGGCCGGGATCGCGGTGCCCGAGGTCTCGTGCCCGATCACGCCCTGCACCTTGGCGTCGACCAGTTTCTGCGCGGCGGCCGTGGCCTGGCGCGGGTCGGCGGCGTCGTCCTCGGCCTGCAGCACCACCTTGTACTTTTTGCCCCCGATGACCACGCCCTTGGCGTTGAGCTCCTCGACGGCCATGCGGGCGCCGTTCTCGTTGTCCTTGCCCAGATGGGCGATGGCGCCCGACGTCGCGGCCACGTGGCCGATCTTGATGATGTCCTCCGCCTGGGCGGCGCCGCCCGCGGCGGCGATCAAGGCCAGCGCAAGCGCCTGGCAAACTGTTTTTGTTGTGAACTGCATAAGGTCCTCATAGGTTAACCTGGCAAGGATACCATCCGGCAAATAACTCTGCCATACGTGCGTGCCTCCGGGCACAAGTGCAGTAAAATGAAAAAACGAAACTTTGCCATAGAGATATCAGTATGGAAATGTCCCAACGCATCGCCCGCTCGCGCCCGCTTGCCACCACCGCCATGCACGGCCGGGTCGACGCCATGAAGGCGCGCGGCGACGACGTTATCGATTTCTCCATCGCGATCTCGCATTTCCCCGCGCCGGCCGCCGTGCACGACGCGGTACAGGCCGGGCTGCGGCTGGCCTATCTGCCCTACACGACGGTCGGCGGCGACGCCGGCGTGCGCGCCCGGCTGGCCGCCAAGGTGGTCGCGGAAAACCGCATCCCCGCCGGCCCCGCCGAGATCCTCGTCACCAACGGCGCCAAGCAGGCCTTGTATCAGGCGCTGTACGTGATGGCCGATCCGGGCGATGCCGTCATCATCTTCAAGCCGCACTGGCCGGCCTACGTCGCCACCTGCCGGCTGCTGGAACTGGAGCCGGTGCTGGTCGACCTGCCCGGCGAGATCACCGACGCGCTGCTCGACAGCCTGCCGCCGGCCCGGATCCTGATCCTCAACAACCCGCATAATCCGACCGGCGCCGTGCTCTCGGCCGCCGAGATCGAGCGCATCGCCGCATGGCTCAAGCGCAGCGGCACCCGCGCCATCGTCGACGAAAGCTACGAGCAGCTGATCTTCGACGGCGCCCACGTCAGCCTGGCCGCGCGCGACGACTGGCGCGAGATCGGCATCGTCAGCATCTACTCGGCCTCGCAAAGCCACGCGATGATGGGCTGGCGCGCCGGCTTCGCGGTGGCGCCGGCCGCGCTGGTGACGGCGATGGAAACGCTGCAAGGCCCGATCACCGCCGCCGCGCCGATGCTCTCGCAGCTGGCGCTGGCCGCGGCCTTCGAGAGCGGCACGCCGCATGGCATGCTGGCCGACTATCGCCTGCGCCGCGACCTGGTGCTGGAGCTGGCGCGCGGCGTGACGTGGCTGACCATGCGCCGCCCCGCCTCCGGCCCCTACCTGTGGGCCGACGTCTCGCCGCTGACCATGGACACGGCCGGCTTCAGCGAAGAACTGCTGGCGCGCTGCGGCGTGGCCGTGATGCCGGGCGAGGCGCTGGGCGCGCCGGGCCACATTCGCATCGGCTACATCTCCGACGACGCGGACACGCTGCGGCGCGGCGTGCAAGCGATCATCGGCTTCGGCAACGCGCGCTACCGGCCGGCCTGACGACGACATGGGTTTCATCCTCTTCCAGCTCAACAGCCTGCGCGGCCGCCTGCTGCTGCTGGTCGCGCTGGCGATCGCGCCGATCGCCATCATGACCATCGTCGGCGGGCTGCGCGAGCGCCAGCACGCGGTGCAAGTGGCCGAGGAGAACCTGCAGCGCCTGACCAACCTTGCCGCCGCCAACGAGGCGCAGTCGATCGAAGGCGCGCGCCAGCTGTTGCGCGACATCGCCGCCATCCCGGACCTGATGGGCGACCAGGCGCATTGCAGCCGGCTCCTGGCCAACATCCAGCGGCAGAATCCCGACTACGCCAACCTCGGGCTGATCCAGCTGAACGGCGACGTGACCTGCAGCGCGATACCCTCGAAGACGCCGGTCAACCTGAGCGACCGGCCGCACTTCCGCCGCGCCGTGCACCTGCGCCGCTTCGTCGCCGGCGGCTACGTGTTCGGCCGCGTGATCCAGAAGCATACCGTCAACCTCACCTACCCGCTGCTCGACGACGGACAGCAGGTGCGCGCGGTGGTGTTCGCCGCGCTGGACCTGACCAACCTGGATCGCTACGTCGCCGACATCAAGCTGCCGGCCGGCTCGCTGCTGCTGACGGCCGATTCCGAAGGCCGCATCATCTCGCGCCGCCCCAATCCGGACCAGGGCTTCGGCAAGATGGTGTGGCCGGAGATGCGCGCCGCGATGGCCGGCGAGCCGGGCAAGCCGGTGATGCTGACCGGCCCGGACGGCGTCGAGCGGCTGCACCGCTTCGCCCGCGTCGGCAACAACGGCCTGTCCGACTACACCGTCACCATCGGCATTCCGGCCGACGAGATCACCGCCGCGGCGCGCCACGACCAGATGCTCGACCTGCTGGCGCTGGGCGCCACGCTGCTGCTGGCCATGCTGGCCGCGTGGTTCGTCGGCGACGTGCTGGTGCTGCGCCGGGTCAAGCGCCTGGCCACCACCGCCAACAACATCGCCTCCGGCGCGCTGGGCGCGCGCAGCGGCATCGCCTACGGCAAGGAGGAGATCAGCGAACTGGCGCGCGCGCTCGACGCCATGGCCGAGGCGCTGCAGGAGAAGGAAGCGCAGCACCTGAAGGCCGAGCACCAGCTGCGCGAGGCCGACCGCCGCAAGGACGAATTCCTGGCGATGCTGGCGCACGAGCTGCGCAACCCGCTGGCGCCGATCAGCGCCGGCGCGCAGCTGCTGCAGAGCGGCCACGCCGGCGAGGACGCGGTGCAGCGCACCGCCGGCATCATCGTGCGCCAGGTGCGTCACATGACGCGGCTGGTGGACGATCTGCTCGACGTCTCGCGCGTGACGCGCGGGCTGGTGACGCTGACCCGCGCGCCGCTCGACGTGGCCGCCGTGGTGGCCGACGCGGTGGAACAGGCCGAACCCCTGATGCAGGCGCGCGAACACCGCTTCGAGGTGGCGCTGCCGGATGCGCCGCTGGTGGTCAACGGCGACCATAAGCGGCTGGTGCAGGTGCTGGTCAATGTGCTCAACAACGCCGCCAAGTACACGCCGGTCGGCGGCGACATCCGGCTCGCCGTGCGCGCCGAAGGCGGCCAGGTCCAGCTGATCGTCAGCGACAACGGCATCGGCATGTCGCCGGAATTGCGCGCCCGCGTGTTCGACCTGTTCGCCCAGGCCGACCGCAACTCGGACCGCTCGCAAGGCGGGCTGGGACTGGGCCTGGCGCTGGTCAAGTCGCTGGTCGAGCTGCATGGCGGCGGCGTTGCCGTCGCCAGCGACGGCGAACGCAAAGGCAGCACCTTCACCATCTCGTTGCCGGTCGTGGCGGGCGCACCGGCGCCAAGGCCGGCCGCGCGGGCCGCCGGACCGGCGCGCCGCATGCGCGTGCTGGTGGTCGACGACAACGTGGACGCCGCGCAAACGCTGCAGCTGCTGCTGGAAGCCGGCGGCCACAGGGTCCGCGTCGCGCATACCGCGCTGGAGGCGCTGGAAATCGCGCAGGCCACGTCGCCGGAACTGTGCCTGCTCGACATCGGCCTGCCCGACATCAGCGGCTACGACCTGGCGCGCGGGTTGCGCTCGATGGCCGGAACCGCGAAGGCGACGCTGGTCGCGGTGACCGGCTACGGCCGCCGCGAGGACCGCGACATGGCCGATGCCGCCGGCTTCAATCACTACTTCGTCAAACCGGTGGACGTGGAGGCGCTGCTGGCGCTGATCGCGAAGCTGCCGTAACCACAGGAACCCCATGACCGCAAGAGCTCTGTTAATCGTCTGCGCAGCGATGGCGCTGGCCTTCCCTGTCCGCGCGCAAGATCAAGAACAAAAGCAGGCGATGGCGCGCATCGCGGCGCAGCCGGCGGTCAAACAGGCGCTGGCCTACATCGAGAAAAATGAAGCCATCACCACCGCCAACACGCTGGCCATCAACGCGATACCGGCGCCGACCTTCGCCGAGGGCGCGCGCGCCCGCGACTACGCGGAACGGCTGAAGGCCGCCGGCCTGCAGGACGTGCATCTCGACGGCGCCGGCAATGTGCTCGGCACGCGGCGCGGCGCCGGCGGCGGGCCGCTGATCGTGCTGGCCGCCCACCTGGACACGGTCTACCCGGCCGCCACCGACCTGACCGTGCGCGAGAAGGACGGCCGCTACTACGCCCCCGGCATCGCCGACAACGCCCGCTCGCTGGCGGCCATGCTGACCGTCGTGAACGCAATGCGCGAGGCGAAGCTGCAGACCGAGGGCGATATCCTGGTGGTGGCCAACGTCGGCGAGGAAGGCCTGGGCGACCTGAAAGGCGTGAAGTATCTGTTCAGCCAGCGCAAGGACATCAAGGCCTTCGTCGGGCTGGAGCCGGCGCTGGGCGTGAACGGCGATCCGGTCACGCACATCGGCACCGGCAGCCGCCGCTTCAAGGTCACGCTGCGCGGCCCGGGCGGGCACAGTTACGAGGGCTTCGGCCTGCCGTCGGCCGTGCATGCGCTGGGGCGCGCCATCGCCCGCATCGACGACATCCGCGTGCCGGCCCAGCCCAAGGTCACCTTCACCGTCGGCGTGGTACAGGGCGGGCAGTCGGTCAACAGCATCGCCGCCGAGGCCAGCATGTTGATCGATGTGCGCTCGGCCGACGCGCCGCTGCTGGCCAAGGTCGAGCAGCAAATCCGGCAGGCGATCGGGCAAGGCGTCGACGACACCAACCAGCGCTGGAACAGCAAGGCCATCACCGCCGATATCGCCTTGATCGGCGACCGCCCCGCCGGACAAATGAGCAAGGACGCCGCCATCGTCAAGACCGCGCTGGCGGCCGCCGTCGCGATGGACCGGCCGGCGCTGCTCGACGAGGCCCACTCCACCGACGCCAACCTGCCGATGAGCCTTGGCATCCCGGCCATCACCATGTCCGGCGGCGGCGCCTCGGGCGGTTATCACTCGGAGAAGAACGAATGGTGGTCGGCCAAGAACGCCCACGCGGGACCGCAGAGCGTCATGCTGACCCTCATCGGCCTGGCCGGCATGCCCGGCGTGGCGCCTGCCGCCGTGAAATAAAATCAGGTACTGGCGCGCTGTATCAGCTCGAAGCCGGTGTTGACGGTGCGCGCGGACGGCTCGTCCGGATTGTTCAGCCGCTCCAGTATCGCCTGCGCCGACATGGCGCCGATCCGCGCGCCGTCCACCTTGATGGTCGACAGCGGCGGATAGGTGTGGGTGCAGAAATCCAGGTCGCCGAAGCCCATCACCGCCAGCTGCGACGGCACCTGCAGGCCGCGGCTTTGCGCCTCGATCAGCACGCCGTGCGCCAGCGTGTCCGAACCGCAGTAGATCGCGTCCAGGTCCGGATGCTCGTCGAGCAGCTTGACGGCGCCGTCCCGCCCTTGCGGCAAACCGCCCGGCGCCGGCACGCTGAGCATGGCGCGCACGGCGACGCCCTGCTTCGCCATCTCGACCTTGAAACCCTGGTTGCGCCGCATCGCGCGCGGGTCGTCCGCCGACAGCATGCCGATGCGGCGATAGCCCCGCTGCAGCATGTGCGCGGCGCAGGCATGGCCGACATCCTCGTGCGAGAAGCCGATGACCATGTCGATCGCCTGCGGCGCCATGTCCCAGGTCTCCACCACCGGCACCCCGATCTGCAGCAGGCGCTGGCGGGTGCTGTCGGTGTGCTGCAGGCCGGTGAGGATCACGCCGTCGGGTCGACGACTGAGGATGGTTTCGACCAGGATCTCTTCGCGCCACGATTCATAGCCGGTGATCCCCAGCAGCAGCTGGTAGCCGGCGGCGGTGAGCCGTTCGGTGGCGCCCTGCACCAGGTCGGCGAAGGTCGGCGTGGAGATGGTCGGCAGCACCAGCGCCACCAGCTTGCTGCGGCTGGAGGCCAGGCCGCCGGCCAGCATGTTCTTGACGTAGCCGGTGCGCTTGACCGCCTCCTGGACCTTGGCCAGCGTGACCGGTCGCACCAGCTGCGGTTCGTTCAGCGCGCGCGAGACGGTGATCGGCGAGACGCCGGCGGCCTTGGCCACGTCGATCAAGGTAATGCTGGCGGAGGTACTGGGTCGAACTGTCATCGTTTATCCGTAGTATGTTTGCGCGATCATTCTAGCCGACGCGGTCGATTATTGTGCGGTCCGGCGCAGCCCCCGGTGGTGCCGCGTGTCCAAGACGGCACATGCGCAGCCCTGGATTGCGTTGTAAATTGCGCAAATACAATAAATAATTCTTTATATTCGGTGAAAAAGCTATAATCAACAAAAACAGCGAAGTGCGGTCGGCGGCCAACGCCGAGCCGCATCTGTGGAGACCAATGGATCGGACGTTCCGGAGCGACAAGCGCCGGGCTTGATTTAAAAAAACCATCAGGGGCATGGCATGAAATTGAAAGTCTTGGGTTTCCTCGTCGTCGCGTTGTTGCTGTGTGTGACCGGCATCTCCTCGGTTTCGCTGTTGTTCGTCTCCGGACAGTTCGAAACGGGCATGCGGTCGGTGCGCCACAGCTATGATGACATCATCGTGCCGCTACGCCAGATCGACGCCAACACCAAAAATCTGCGTTTCCACCTCTACGCCAGTTTCATGCACGATCCGGCGCAAGCGGTCAGTCCGCTGCACACGCATCCGCTGTCGGCCCACACCGACACGATCCGCGCCGAGATGGCCAAGAACGCGGCGATCTGGAAAGACGTCAAGGCGTCCGCCAGCGACCACGGCGCCTTCAACGTCGACGAGCTCAAGGCGATGTACGACGCGTATTTCGCCAAGGGCATCACGCCCGGCGTCGTCGCCGCCGAGGCCAAGGACTGGACGTCGATCGTGCGCACCGTGACGGCCACGCTGCCGGAATACATCTCGTTCGAAAAGGCCTTGCAGGAGAAGATCAGCGCGCTGCAGTCCGCCCAGCAGCAGCAGTACGACGCCGACCGTGCGCAGCAAAAGACCCTGATCGCCTCGGTGATGGCGCTGCTGCTGGCCGCCTGCGTGGCGGCCGCGCTGCTGGTCTGGAAGACCGTGGCCTCGTACACCCGGCGCCTGGAGCTGGCCGTCGAGGCCACCGAGGCGATGTCCAGCGGCGACCTGGGCCAGCAGCTGCAGGCCGAAGGACGCTGCGAGGCCAGCGGCATGCTGCGCAGCCTGGTCAAGATGCAGGGGGCGATGCGCGAGCTGGTCGGCACGATCCGGATCAGTTCGGACAGCATCCATGCCTCCGCCTCGGAGGTGGCGCGCGGCAACGCCGAGCTGTCCGAACGCACGGAGCAACAGGCCGCTGCGCTGGAAGAGACGGCATCGTCGATGGACGCGCTGACCTCCACGGTCACGCAGAACGCGTCCCATGCAAATCAGGCCAATGCGCTGGCCGAATCGGCGTCCTCGGTGGCGCGCCGCGGCGGACTGGCCGTCTCCCAGGTGGTCGACACCATGGCCGAGATCAACACCGCCGCGAAAGAGATCGTCGACATTATCGGCGTCATCGACGGCATCGCGTTCCAGACCAACATCCTCGCGCTGAACGCGGCGGTGGAAGCGGCACGCGCCGGCGACCAGGGGCGCGGCTTCGCCGTCGTCGCTTCCGAGGTGCGCAATCTGGCGCAACGCTCCGCGGGCGCCGCCAAGGAAATCAAGACCCTGATCGGCAACTCGGTCGCGCAGATCGAAGGGGGCGCCGTGCTCGCCGCCCAGGCCGGGGCGACGATGGAGGAAATCCTGTCGAGCGTCAAATCGGTCAGCGACATCATTTCCGAGATCGCCTCGGCCAGCCAGGCGCAAACCTCGGGCATCGGCCAGATCAACGAAAGCGTCGCCCAGATGGACGGCGTGGTGCAGCACAACGTGGCGCTGGTGGAGGAGGCGTCGGCCGCCGCGCTGTCGCTGCAGGACCAGGCCGGCACCTTGATGGAAGCGGTTCAGGTCTTCAAATTCGACGTGCATGCACGCGCCGCCGCGCCGGCGCGCCCGCCGCGGCAGCGCGCCCTGCTGGCTTGAGCGGCGGCGCCGACTGCGCCGGACCGGGCGCCAGCCTGCCGTCCCGCCCGCGCGGCCGGGACGGCAAGGATGAACCTGACATGACCCTGAGAACGCTCGGCACCATCCTGGTCGCGCTGCTGGCCGGCAGCCTGCTGGTGTTCGCGGTCGCGCTGCGCCTGTTCGAGGAGAAATTCGACGTCGCGCTGCAGTCGATCGACGAGACCTACAACGAGTCGGTGCTGCCGCTGCGGCAAATCGACGCCAACACCAAGAATATCCGTTTCCATCTGTACGCGATCTTCATGCACGATCGCAGGCTCGACGTGAGCACGCTGCACCAGCATCCGATCACCTTCCATTTCGCCACCATCGCATCGGAGGTCGCCAGCAACGAGCGCTTGTGGCGCACGCTGGTGGCGCGCGCGAACGACGCCGAGATACTGGCGCTGAAGGCGCGCTACGACGCTTTTTACCGCGACGGCATCACGCCGGCGCTGCAGGCCGCGCAAGGCGGGCGCTGGTCGGGCATCGTCTCGCCCATCACCGCCACGCTGCCGGGCTATCAAGCCTTCGAGGACGTGCTACGCGACAAGATCGATTCCACACTGCTCGCCGAGCACCGCCGCTACGCCCGCATCCGCGCCTGGCAAGACCGGCTGTTCTTGCTGCTGCTGGTGCTCGTGCCGCTGGTGCTGACGGCGGCCATCGCGCTGTCGTGGCGCACCATCTCGCGGCACAGCGCGGTGCTCGAGGGCGTCAACGGCGCCCTCGAGCGGGCCAATGAGACCCTGGAGGAGACCGTGGCGCAGCGCACCGGCGCGCTGGCGCTGGCCAACGAGGAGCAGGCCAGGCTGCTTGACGACCTGCGCCGCACGCAACGCAAGCTGGTACAGGCGGAAAAGCTGTCGGCGCTGAACCGGGTCGTGACCGGCGTCGCGCACGAGCTCAATACGCCGATCGGCAACTGCCTGGTGGCTGCCACCACGCTGCCCGAACTGGTGCGCGATATGAAGGCGGCGGCCGACAAGGGCGTGGCGCGCTCCACCTTCGCCGCCTATGTCGAGCAGATCATGGCCTGCTGCCAGTTGATCGAACGGTCGCTGCGCAGGGCGGCCGACATCATCTCGACCTTCAAGTTCCTCGGCACCGACCAGCACCGCGAATCGCGGCAGCGCTTCGAACTGGCCCACCTGCTGCGCGCCGTCGTCGCCAGTCGCGCCGGCCAGCTCAGCGCCGCCGGCTGCAGCGTCGAACTGCGCGCCACTCCGGCCCTGGAGCTCGACTCCTATCCCGATTGCGTGGCGACCGTGGTCAATGTGTTGATCGACAACACGTTGGCGCACGCCACAACGGCCGGTGTGACCTGCCGCATCGCGATCGACGCCCATCAACAGGACCAGCAGATCCACCTGAGCTTCTCCGACGACGGCAGGGGCATGACGGCGGAGGTCTTGCAGCGCATCTTCGATCCGTTCTTCTCCACCACGATGGGACAGGGCACCGGAGGACTGGGCATGACTGTCGCCTACAACATCGTCACCGGCATGCTCGACGGCCATATCGCCGTGAATGCCGCCATCAACGAGGGCACCCAGGTCGAGATCACCATGCCGCGCAGCGTGGGCGACGGGCGGGAAGCGTAGCGCGTCGCCGCTGGCCGGCGGGCCATTAAGCCGACCGCTTCAGGCATCATAGGGACCGGCCATCAACTTGACCTGGTCGGTCTCGCCGCGGTGGTCGGTGACGGCGATGTAGAAGCGTTCGCCGCCCGGCGGCACGCGGACGACGACGTGGCCTTCCCGGCTGCGCATGCGCTTGGCCAGGCGTTCGATGGTCAGGTAGTTCTCGCGCATCAGGTCGGTCGCGAAGATGTCGCGCGGGCCGGCATACAGACGCTCGCTGAGCATGCGCTCCATCTGCAGCATGTCCGGATGCGCCAGGTGCCAGGCCTGGATCACCCAGGCGCGCGGACGCAGGCTGCGCACCACGTCGGCGTTCAGGCCGTCGAACATGCCGTGGTGGTCGGCGGTGGCCACGCTGGCGCGGCCGGCCGCGCGCGCCGCCGGCCCCAGCACGTCGCGCCATGGCAGCGCACCGTCCTCGGTGTAGCTGGTCAGGTCGCCGCCGCTGAAGTAGCTGAATTTACCGTAACCGATGCGGATCGCGGTCGAGCAGCTGTTTTCGCTGGGGCGGTCGGCGGCGGGCAGCGTCGCCAAGGGCGGGAACAGGTCGATCATCCGCTCGCCCTGCCCGCTCCAGACTTTGCCGTTGGCGGCCACGTTCCGCACCTCGAACGGCAGCGCGGCGGGTCGATGCCCGCGCGCGGCGATCTGGCTGACGCTGCCGGCCCGGAACTGTTCGACGCGCTTGCCGGCGGCCAGCCGCGCCTTGATGAAGGCGCGGTAGTTGTCCGCGAACGGCGCTTGCAGGACGCTGGGGTAGTCGTAATCCGGGAAACCGCGGTCGAGCAGCGTGCCGATGTCGACCAGCGCGGCGACGTCCATCATGCCGGTCAGCTTGTAGCCGCCGTCGGCCGCCTGCGGCGACGCGGCGTCCACATCGCCCACGTGGTCGGGATGCAGGTGCGTGGCCAGCGCGTAATCCAGCGACGACAGGCCGCCGCCGCGCAGCTGCCGCCGCACGTAGCGGCCAATCCATACGCCGGCGCGGCGCGAGCCATCGGGGCGCGTCGGCACCGACGTGTCGATGCCGTTGGCCGACGCGCCGGCGTCGATCAGCAGGCTGGTGCCGTCGGGCAGGATCGCCAGGGTCGCGTTGCCGCGTCCCGTCGCGATGTGGTGGATGTCCAGCCAGCCCGGTTGCCATGCGGCGAGCGCGCTGCCGGCCTGGTCGCGCGCGGCCTGCGCCAGCGCGGCGGCGGGCGCCAGCAGCGGCGCGGCAGTTGCCAGCATCGCCTGCAGCAGCAGGCGGCGGCGTTGGTCCGGCGCCGCCATCAGTAGCGCGCCGTCAGCGTCAGGCCGAAGGTGCGCGGCTCGCCGGCATAACGCGCCAGCACCACCTGCGTCGACCGCGTCAGCAGATAGGTCGTGTCGTTGGCGTTCTTCACCCACGCCATCAGCCGCAGGCTGCGGTCCGGCGATTCCACGCCGAGGCTGATATTGGCCAGGCCGTACGACGGCAGCTGCAGATTGGGGTCGTTGGCGGCGCCGGTGTTGTAGCTGTCCTTCCACGCATAGCTGGCCGCGCCCACTAGGTAGCCCAGAGTACCCACCGGGTAGCTGCCGTTGGCCGCCAGCGAATACTGCCGGCGCGGCGCGTTCGACAGTGGATTGCCGCTGTTGTTGACCGTGCCGACGGCGAAGCGGTCGTATTTGCCGTCGAGGTGAGCGTAGCCGACCGACAGATCCAGCCAACTGGCGGCCTTGTAGGCCAGCTCCAGCTCCGTGCCCTTGACGGTCGCCTTGCCGGCGTTGACGATGGTGAGGATGCCGGTCAGCGTATTGTTGACCAGCTCCTGCTTGTCGCGATAGGCCATCTTGAACACCGAGGCGTTCAGACGCAGGCGATTCTCCAGCCATTGCGACTTGACTCCGGCCTCGTAGTTGGTCATGGTCTCCGGCGCGAACGGCGTGCGGAACGCGGCCACGCTGGATGCGTCGGCGTTGAAGCCTCCGGAGGTGAAGCCGCGCGTCACGCTGCCGTAGCCCATCAGGCCCGCGCGCGGCTGCCAGCTCAAGACCGCGCGCGGCGTCACTTCGTGCCACGACGCCTCCAGCCCGTTGACCGCGAATCCGCCTGCGGGGCGAACAAAATCGCTGCGTTTCAGGTCCGCCGTCTTGGTGTCGCGCGTGTAGCGCGCGCCGGCGGTCAGGTCGAACGCGCCCGGCAGATGCAGCACGCCGTCGGCAAACACCGCGTAGCTGCGGGCGTTCACGCCCTGCTCCGCCAGCGTGGACGACGCCAGCGCGCCGGTGCGCGCCGCCAGGCCGCGCGTGGCGAGCTGGCGCTCGCCGTTCTCGTCGGCGTAATAGAAACCTGCCACGAAGTCGCCCGCCTGCCATTTCGGGCTGGCGTAGCGCAGTTCCTGCGAAAAGGTGCGGATCTGATCGGCGTCGCGGGTCAGGCTCTGGCTGCCGGTGGTGAGAAACGCATAATTGGCGCCGACACCCGAGTAATCCTCGCCGGACTGCGATTTGCGAAACGCCGACACCGACGTCACCTCCCCTGCGGGCAAGCGCCACACCAGCTTTGCCGAGGCGCCCGAGATCACGCGCGCGAAGCGCTGCTCGACGCCCACTTCGGAAGTACGCACGTCGCCGTCGCTGCCCAGCGTGTCGGACGACAGCGTGCGGCCGCCGTTGCGGTCGTCGGCGTAGTCGGCGCTCAGCGTCGCCTCCAGGCCCGGCGCCACATTGAACAGCCATTGCGCGCGCAGGTTCTGGCTATCGATATCGTCCTGTTCCCTTCCCGTCAGGCGATCGTGTCCCAGGCCGTCGCGTTGACGGACCGATGCCGACAGCTTGAACGCGGCGGTCTCGCTCAGCGGCACGTTGACCAGGCCCTTGACCTGCTTCTCGCCATGGTTGCCGGCCGTGACCTCGGCCTCGAGCTCGCGCTGTTCCGGATTCGGCTTGCGGGTGGTGATGACGATCGCGCCGCCGGTGACGTTGCGGCCGAACAGCGTACCCTGCGGCCCCTTCATCACCGCGATGGATTCGAGGTCGAACAGCTCGAAACTGGCGGCGCTGTTACGCGGAATGAACACGTCGTCGACAAACACGCCGACCGGCTTGTTCACGCCGATCTGCGAAAACGTATTGCTGATTCCGCGAATCGCGATGGTGGGACTGGCCTGGCTGAACGCCGACACCAGCAGCCCGGGCGTCAGGCGCGCCAGGTCCTGCAGATTCTGCACGCGATGGGTATCGAGCGTCTTGGCCGACAGCGCCGTCATCGCGATCGGCACCGCCTGCGCCGACTGCGAGCGCTTCTGCGCCGTGACGGTCACGGTGCTCAGTTGCGCTTCGTCCTCGGCGGCGGCTTGCCGCTCCTTGGGGCGAAAGATGAGCACCGCCGCGCCGTCGCGCCGCACTTGCAGGCCGCTGCCTTGCAGCAGCGCCGCCAATGCCTGCTCGTCGCTCAAGGCGCCGCGCGCGCCGGCCGTGCGCAGCGCCCTGACGTCGTCGGCGATATACAGCAGCTGCACGCCGGTCTGCGCCGCATACTGGTCCAGCGCGGCCTTCAGCTCGCCGGCGGGGATGTTGATGTCGCGCGCCTGCGCCGGGGCGATCATGCAGAAGGCGGTGGCGCACGCGGCGCCGATCAGTTTTAATTGCGTCATTGGTTTTCTATTCCCTGGTTGAACAGTGATGGAGTGATGCCGTCACTGGTTAAGACGAAGAGAAAACCCGAATCCGGTACGCGCTAGCGCGAAATAATGATTTTATCGTCGCGGCTTTCCACCCGCAGGCCGAAACCCTGCTGCAGCAGGCGCGCGAAGCCGTCGACATTCTCCGGCGCGAAGCTGCCGCCGATGACCATGCCGGACAACGCCGGATCGGCGATCACCAGCTGGCGGCGGTTATAGCGGTTGAATTCATGCGCCGCCTGCTCCAGCGTGAGTTGATCGATCACCAGCCGCCCCGCGCGCCAGCCGAGCTGCTGCGCCACTTGCGCCGGCGTCTTGCGGCTCATGGCGAGGCGGCGGGAATCGGCCTGCGCGGTGTCGTTCGCGCCCAGCACCACCTGCTGGCCGGCCTGCTCCACCCGCACCCTGCCCTCAAGCACCGCGACCTTGACCACCTCGTCCTCGCGCCGCACAGCGAAGCGCGTACCGAGCACGGTGACGCGGCTGGCGCCCGCCTGCACCACAAACGGATGGGCGGCATCGTGCGCGATGTCGAAATACGCCTCGCCGCTGTCGAGCCAAACATTGCGCTTGCCGGCCTCGATGCTGGTGCGCACCCGGGTACCGGTGTTGAGGGTCAGCCGCGAACCGTCGGCCAGGGCCAGCGTCCGGCGCTCGCCGATGGCGGTGGCGTAGCTTTGCTGCGGCGCCGGCGCCCAATACAGGGCGGCGAACAGCGCGGCGCCGCAGACCAGCGCCAGGCCGGCGGCGACGCGGCGCAGCGAGAAGCGCGCCCACGGCCAGTGCCGCGCGGCGGCCGATGCTGCGGGCAGTTCGGCCAGCCGGTCGGCGGCGCGCCAGGCGCTGTCGAGCCGCAAATAGGCGACGCGGTGCGCCGTCGACGCCTGCAGCCAGGCGTCGAGCGCCTGCTGCTCCTGCTGCGTCCAATTGTCGTTGTCGCGCCGGGCCAGCCAATCGGCTGCGGCAGCGTCGATCCGCTGCGCGTCGCTCATGGCTGCCCCTTCTTGACCAGCCTTACGCCGGCCCGCGCCATGCCGACCACCACGCCCTTGGCCAGCAAGCTCTCCGCCAAGGCGCGTATACCCTTCGAAATCTGTTTCTCCACTGTGGCTTCCTGTATTCCCATATGTTGCGCGACTTCGCGCTGTGACATGCCGTCGATTTTGCGCAGGCTGACCACTTCCCGGCAGCGCTGCGGCAGCTCGTCGAGCGCCTGCTGCAGCAGCTGAAGTTCGCCCCGGCCGCCGGCATGGCGCTCGGGCGAGAGCTCGTCGACGGCGTGATCGCTCTGCTCAAGGTCCGCCAGGGTCTCGATCGACACGATCTGCGCCCGGCGGGTACGGTCGATCAGCAGATTGCGCGCGCTGGCGAACAGAAACGCCTGCGGCTGCTCGGGCAGGCGCGTGCGCGCCGATTCGTACACGCGTACGTAGACCTCCTGACGTAAGTCAGGCAAGTCAGCAGCGTCGCGCCAGTTTCGCCTCAGATAACGCATCAACGCGCCCTCCAACGGCAGGATCTCTCGCACGAACCAATCGTCCAGGTCAGTTTGCATCATCGGTAGCGTTTACATGTAAGACGTGCGGCGGCAAAAAATCCGGTACGCCGACATGAAAAAACCTCGATGGTGTCATAACGCCATGACGACACGATGACACAGCCGCCTGCCAGGCGGATTCGCCCCGCCAAATCGGCGGTTCATCCATCGTTACACGCCGTTCGTCGGCCAAGAGGCCCCGTAGCGATCCGACGGGCATAGAATCGCGGCATGGACATTCCACTCCAATTCAAGCCGGGCGAGTTGTATGGCGAGGTGCGTCAGGGCGCGATGACCACTCCCCAGAACTAGACTGGGATTTTACTTATCCGGAGGTTTCGATGTTGCGTACCCTTGCACTTTCCCTCGTCCTGACGCTCTGCGGTCAAGTCCAAGCGGCCGAGCTGGACGCGGTCACCAGCGCCGTGTCGGCAGGCGACTTCAAGCAGATCACCAGCGTGGTGGTGGCCCAGCATGGCAAGCTGCTGTACGAACACTACTTCGACAAGGAAGGCGCCGACGGCCTGCGCAATACGCGCTCGGTGACCAAGACGGTGACCGGCATGCTGGTCGGCCTTGCCGTCGAGCGCAAGTTGCTGCGCGCCGACACCGCCGTGCTGCCCAATTTTCCGGAACTGTATCCGCTGGCGCACGCCGACCCGCGCAAGGACAACATCACGGTGGAGGATTTTCTGACGATGAGTTCCCTCCTCGAATGCGACGATGACAACCAGATTTCGCGCGGCAACGAGGAAAGCATGTATCTGGTGGAAGACTGGAGCCGCTTCACAGCGGACCTGCCGATACGCGGTTTTCCCGACTGGCAGCCCCGCCCTGAACAATCGCCGCACGGCCGCGCCTGGAGTTATTGCACGGCGGGCGTGACCTTGCTGGGCCCGCTGCTCGAAAAAGTCGCCGGGCAAAGCGTGCAGGACTTCGCCGCCGCCAACCTGTTCAAGCCGCTCGGCATCGACAAGGTGAAATGGCAATTTCAACCGAAGGGCACGGCGATGACCGGCGGCGGCCTGCAACTGCGCAGCGTCGACCTGATCAAACTCGGCCAGCTTTACCTCGACGGCGGGCGTTGGGGCGGCAAGCAGGTGATCCCGGCGGCCTGGGTGCAGCGCTCGATCCAGCCGCAGGCGCATGCGCGCGAGGGCTACGACTATGGCTACCTGTGGTGGTTGCAATCATTCAAGGCCGCCGGGCGTACAGTGCAGAGCTACGGCATGGCGGGTTCGGGCGGCAACAAGGTATTCGTGCTGCCGGAGCTGGACGCGGTGGTCGTCATCACGACCACCAACTTCCAGGTCCGCGGCGCCCACCCCTTGAGCGAAAAACTGTTGACGACGCTGATCTTGCCGGCATTGATGCAGCCCTCGGCGCAGGCCGCCGACAACACCAGCGATCCCCGGCTGGTCGAAGCCGCAGTACGCGACTATATCGAGTCGCAGCAGCGGACCGATCCGGCCCGCATGGAACGTGCGCTCGACCCCGAACTCGCCAAGCGCACCTACTGGCAGGCGGCGGACGGCAAGGAATTCATCATGAAGACCGACGCCGCCGCCATGCTCAAGGTGGCCAGGCATTACAACAAGGATGGCAAGAAATTCCCGCCGCAGCCACGGGTGGACATCAAGATCCTCGATATCGACCAGCGCGTGGCCACCGTGAAGTTGAGCGCCGATGAATGGATCGATTATCTGCACCTGTATAAGAACCAGCGCGGCGAGTGGAAAATCGTCAATGTGCTCTGGCAATATTACGATACCTCGCGTCAGATCAGCAAACAATAATGGCTGCCCGGCAGCGAATACGTTACCGAAAGGCCGAGCGGCCCGGCATGGAGGCCACGAGCACAGCCAGGATCACGCGCCCGACGATTTCGAGCATCATGCCGATGGCAGGATCGAATCTGCCGAACAAGCGTATGGCCAGAGGCGACGTCAACGGGCCGATGAAGGCGCCGACGCCGAAAGGCAGGAACATCAGTCCCGTTTCGAGGGAACTCAGCCCGATTGCCGATTGCAGATAAACGGAGAAGACCAGGAAAAGGCCGAGAACATCACCGAGTCAGTCCGAAGCAGCTGATGCCACATAGGAAGATTGCGTCGGCGAAACAAGTCCCCGAGTCGTCCGCCGGTGATGAGGAAGACCGCATAGGCGGAGGCATACCCGGAAATGACAAGTTGCAGTTCTGCAACGCTTGTATGCAGCGAACTCTGGATGGACGGCAGCGCGACATTGACGATGAAGAAGTCCAGCGGCGGCAAAAACGCCCCCACCAGCAGCACCGCAAATGCCGACCACCGGCGCGTGGCGGAGGTCGTTTGCATGAGTTCAGTGGCGCGGGCGCTGGCCATTCTGACCAAGCAAGAGCCGCGCGTCGGGATGCCGGAGCGTGGCGAGCAGGTCCAGGCTCATGGTCTCGAACGCTTGCGCGTAATTGGCGATGAAATTCATCAGCGCATCCCTCCCGATCCCAGGATGATCTCGCCGGTCACCCAGCGCGCATCGTCCGATGCCAGATACCGTGCGCGTACCAGCTGAACCTGTTCGTCGGTGAGTACTCGGCGGCGCGTCATAATTCCTTCTCCATGATTTCCTTGAGATACAGTTTCTGGGTATTGGCGTTGCTGTGCACCCAGAGGTGACACAGCCGGCAAAGCAGCACCAGGTTGTCGACGACGGCGCGCAGCTCGCGCACGGCGAAAGACACGACGTGGTGAACGTTGAAAGTCGGCGTGCTGTCGCGGTCGACCGTCCGCCAATCCAGCGCGCACCGCTCGCAGCAGGCATCGGCGCGTCGCCAGACGGCCTTAACCGCTGACTTCCATTCCGCTGATCGGTAGAACTCCTGATGCCGCCAACTCTTGTTCTTCAGTGCTAAATGCGCTCATGTCTTTTCCGTTCAATGGTTACGCCGGCTCTAGGTGGGAGCCAGCCTATATTTAAATACCGACGTCGGCGGCGATGCGCCGCTCCAGCCGTTTGATTTTCTTGCGCAGCACGGCGGCCAGGCGAATCAAGTACTCGGTGCTGAAATCCCGGCTGCGCGGCTGATTGCGCAGCCACTCGACGCGATCGGCGCCGATCTTGATCTTCAGGCGCGGCTCGTAGTTGATGATGTTGCCGCTCTTATGCCAGTTGCATTCGTTGCAGGCCTTGTGGATGTTGAGCAAGTTGAAGCGCAGCGCCGAGTTGCTGCCGACCGACTTGAAGTGCGAGCCATGCCAGGCGCCACCGGTCCAGGGCGGCCCCTTGTCGCAGCTGATACAGCCGTCCAAGTGGTCGCGCAGCACGGCGTACTTGTTCGCCAGGTCCTGCACCAGCGACAGGCGTTTTTTGGGGGCCATGCCCTCTTCCTTCTGGCGCCGGTCGGCCGCGCGCTGGCTCTTGGCCTTGGCCTCGCGCTGCTTGTCCAGCTTCGCCAGCGCCAGCACCGTGCCGCACTCCGGCGAGCACCAGGTGACGAACGGCTGAGGCCGGACAAACTCCGCGCGGCAGGTCCGCACCGCGCACTTGTGCTTATTCTCGCGCGCCGCCTTGGTGATGGTCTTCGTCACCTCGCGGGCCTCGGTGCGCTCGCCGCGCGCGAACGCGGTGCGCTTCATCAGCGCGGTGCCGGGCTTCACGGGGGAGCGGCGCATCATGCTAAAATTTCCATTTCGCAATGGAGTACTGGTATGGTCGTATTCGAAAATCGTGCTATTCGGGCGCGGAACGATCGCCTTGATCAATTGAGACAAGCCTGCGAGAAGCTCGGCATTTCATGGGCAAAAGCACAGGACTTCGCACCTGGCACACCCGAACGTGAGTTGCTCGATGAGTGGATCGATAGGCATGAAAGAAAAGAGAGCGCCGATCGGGAAGCTCGACAGGAAAAGCACGACAAAGCGACCCTCGCGGCGGCTAAAACTTCAGCGGATGCGGCAGTTGATTCCGCCGCATCCGCGAGGATCTCGGCAATAGAGGCGCAGCGCAATGGACGTATTGCCGTGTTCTCTGCATTTGCTTCTTTACTAGCCCTCATCACTGCCATTGCAGCGTACTTCAAGCAATAGATCACAGGTCCTCCTCCGAAAATTGCCGGGGCTGCACCACGCCATTGACGTACACCGTGTCCATGATTGTGGTGGCGATCGGCTCATCGCCATCCCAGCCATCCGGCCAAGTTTGCAGGTCGATCAGCTGTAGGATCCTGGCCTCCTCTTCGGCGTTGATCAGGTCGACCAGCGGCCGGCCGGCAGCGCGCGCGGCTGCATTCACCTCGGCTTGGATGTCTTTGCCGCCGGACCACGCAATGCCCCAGTGCTCATGAGATGCGCCGTAGGCCAACAGGGACTGGATTGTCATCTCGATGGAATCAGTCATCTGCAAGCGGGTGGCGCCGGCTGCAAAAATGTCGGCTAGGTTCATAACACAGCTCCCATGGCGCGCACGATGCCCGAACGATCAAGGCCGGCGGCGCGGCAACCGTCCTTCGTCGCGTGGTAATACTGGCGAGTCAGTTGCACGGCGCCGCGCTTGGCCAAGTCAGCGGCAACCAAACGCTCCATCGCAGCGCGGTCCTGCACGCCGCAGCAGTAGTGGTTGCGGAAACCCCACTTCGTTTTCGGGTGGTGCCTGGTGGCGCCCAGCATGTGGCGCAGTTTGTTGAGGTCGCCTCGTGCAGCCCGGCCGTCAGCGGCAGTGCTCGCACTTGCCGTGCTGCGATAGCTGGCGTGCGGTCACCTTGGTGCGGCAGTCGCAGCGCTTTACTTCGTGCACTGGGCCGGATTTTTCTTTCTGGATGGCGCGGTGCTCTCGCTCCGATCTTGCTAAATCATAAATCATGATAAGATGCCTTTCTATTAACCAAATTACCCAACAACATGCAGAACGTTTTCGAAGACGACGAATCCGGCCGAGGCTGGTACTGGAGCTGGAATGGCCTAGCTGGCGATACACTGGAGGGCATGGTTGTCTTCTTTCCCAGCCAAGCCGCCGCGCAAGCGGACTTCACCTTCCACTGTGCTGCGCCCTTTGACGGAACGGGCAGGCGAATTCGCCCAATCACGGAAATACAAGACCTCATCAATGTCGAATTTGCTCGGCTCGATCTATGCGCAGCGGCGGGGCAGCCGACGGTGGTCAAGATCGTCGCAGTTGGTACAGGAACAAATTGGGATGATGTGTGGCCCGTAGGGGAACCCATCGAACAAGGGCTTTGCAGAGGCCAGATCGAGGCGGCGATCGAGCAATTGCAAAAGATGTACAGCGTTCCATGAATCAAAGCGTTCAAGCCGCCACCTCGCCCATCTCGCGATCATGCATGAAGTTCGCCTGGATCAGTGCCCGCGCCATCGGCGGGCAAACGCTGTTGCCGCACATGCGCACCTGCGATTTGGTCAGCGGCACGCGCGGCAGCGCCAGCGGGTTACCCTCGGCCTGGTGAACGTCCTTGAACAGCAGCTTCGGACCGGGATCTCGCGGATCACGTAGGCGGCAGGGAAGCCTTGCGCGCGGTACAGCTCCGCCGGCTCCAGCATGCGCAAGCCGATGTCGACGATCTGGTAGTCGATGCCCTGGATGGTCACCAGGCCGTAGCGGTCCTTGGTGGTGACCGTGTGCAGCGGCTCCTCAAGGCGTGGATCCTGATCGGTGCCGTAGTAGTTAACCAGGAACGCGCGCACCTCGGCGTGGTGCTGACCGCCATCGCTGACCGTGTGCAGCGATATGGGCCGTGACCAGCGCTTGGTTCCCTGCTGCCGTCACCGTCGGCACAGGCGCGCCGACCTACGCTCCGGCGTGGCCGGTCGTGTTGGTCATAATGAACGGCGCCAGCGCGGCAGTGACGACGGCCGTATCACCCTTCGCCGTGATCGTCGCGGCCGGCTCGTCGGCACCGCGCGGGCGGCTCTCGCCGGCACGGCCGCGACGCCCACCAGGGTCGCGGAGACGGTGCTGAAGTGGCGGCCCTTGACCTGGGCGCAGATGGTGCGCAACGGCTCGTCGGCGGGCATGGTGCGCTGATTCGAAGCATTGGCGTGCTCGTTCAGGAACGCGGTCACCAATGCGGCCTTGCTGGAGCCGGCGACGACGGTGCCCAGCGGCTTCTCGATGTCGAGCGCGCGAGGCTCCTGACCGTCGCGCTCGCCGTATCCGACCTGAACCATGGTGGCGGTGGCCAGCGCCTTCTCGCCACGCTGCGCGCTGGTGATCGTCCGGAACGGCTCGTGCACGGATTCGCTGCGGTCGCTGCCCTTAAGTCAGCTGGAGGACGATACTTTTATGTATATTACAACAATAACAATTGCCTATAGTAACTTTTAACCATATCAATACCCAGTTATTAGAAGCATTAATACTGATGCAAAATATATACGTTAATTTATGATCTGACATCACCCATCTATGTGAAATGTCGATCTTTACTCTATCGTCGTCACCCCTCACAATCCCGCCAGTCGGGCTTTTTTACGCCTGGCGCCGGCGCGCGCCATCCGATGCGCGGGCCGGCCGGACCCTCTGCAAATTTAGCGGTGCCCTCCTGAGATTTCAGGAGGTCCGTGCCTTACATGCTACCAGGTGCGCCAGGCACCTCAAATCCCACATGATAAAACTGAGCATCGTCGCCGGTGAGCCCCCGCTTGTTCGCACCGATCGCAGCCCACTTAATGGCTATTAGCCTAACGAATAGAATAACTTTTACCAACCGTAGTAAAGGAACAAAAAAATGTGACATTTAGTGAATATTGCGTATTGATTAATGTAATAGACTCATGCTTGCCCTTGACGAATGGATGAACTGCCATGCCAAAATCTAGTAAAGTCTACGCACTGATAATTGATACTAATCAAAGGATTTTGGTCGGAAAACAGGCGATAGGCGGAAGCACCGATGACACAATACACCTGCCCGGCGGAACTGTAGACGATGATTCGACGGAGCTTTCTCATCAAATCGCCGCTTTGAAAAAAGAATTAGGCGAAGAGCTCGGAACTCTTCGCACCGCATCGCTGCTTAAGCTTTGCCCTAGTTTCGAAACCGTCGATAAAATTCAATTGGTCGAGGGAACAAAGGAAGCGGGGAATCTGGTGCACGTCGAAATCTTCGTGTTGCGAATTTCTACAGACCAGATGAACGAACTTGTGGGTAATGGAATTATTACCGATAGCAAAAGCTCAAAGCATGATCGCGGTTTTTCGCAATGCTTGACGAGAAATCTCGGTGTTGCCCAGAAAAAATTTACGACCCAGGGGAATGACTGGTTCGCGCACGCATGCAAAAACTGCCCGGGCATTATCAATCCAGAACCAATAAAAAAAGACGTGGACGAGTGGAAATCCGCTCCAACGCGCTCGAGCGTGAGGGCCTCTACGAAACCCGCAACAACATCAAGGGCGAAGCAAGCTGTTGCATCAAGTTCTACGAGTAATGGGTTTGGAGCATTGGCGTCGTTGATGGGAAGCGACGACGACGAGAGTGAGTGATATGAGTCTTGATCCATAATTCCTAGATGGAGGGTGTAAATAATATTGTGTAAACGGTCATTTGGCAGGACACTGCCGCCATCAAGGAGATTTAATGACCGTTGTAAAGCGTAACAGGCGGGCCAAGCCCGATCCCGAACTGCTCAAACTGGCAGACAGCCTGCTGGCGAACTACCAGAAACCGGAGGACCTGATCGGCGAGAACGGTCTGCTCAAGCAGCTCACCAAGATGCTGGTGGAGCGCGCCCTAGAGACCGAAATGACCGATCACTTGGGCCATGATAAGAGCGGCGAGGTGACCAACGGCACCGGCAACACCCGCAACGGCCATAGCACCAAAACTCTCAAGGGCGACTTTGGCGCTCTGCCGCTGGACGTGCCGCGCGACCGCCAGGGGACGTTCGAGCCGCAGATCGTGGTCAAGAACCAAACTCGCCGGGCAAGGTACGCGACAACGGCGCCGTGCGCACCAAGGCGGTCTAATGGCCATCGGCGTCAACATGGAAGGCCACAAGGAGGTGCTGGGCCTCTGGATCTCTCAAACCGAGGGTGCCAAGTTCTGGCTGCAGGTCGTGACCGAACTCAAAAATCGCGGCGTGCAGGATATCTTCATCGCCTGCGTCGACGGCCTGAAAGGCTTCCCGGACGCCATCGAGGGGGTCTATCCTCGGGCGGCGGTTCAACTCTGCATCGTCCACATGGTGCGCAACAGCCTCAATTTCGTGCTCGGGAAAGCGCAGAAGGAAGTCGCCGCCGACCTGAAGCTGATCTACAGCGCGGTCACCGTCGAGGAGGCTGAAATCCGGTTGACGGAATTCGAGGAGAAATGGGATAAACAATATAAACCAATAAGCCAGTCCTGGCGCCGCAACTGGGAGCGCGTCATCCCGTTCTTCGACTACCCGCCGGAAATCCATAAGGTGATTTACACCACGGATGAAATTTACAAGTATTTTTCGCCTACAGTGCGGCAGGCATATTGTCCCGATCCCCTCGTATTGGCCAAGAACATGCTGAAGCGCTTTTTGGCCTGGACTGCTGCCAACGTGAGAACAACCGCTGGTAGATCTTCTCCGATTGCTCCGCGACAGCACGCTCCTGATCGCGTACGGCCTTCAGGTTGTAGTCGCCGCCCAATCCTTTGTGCCCGCCACGCCTTGCCGGCATCCCGGCTTGCAGCGCCAGCTGGCGGCGCTTGTGTGCGACCAGCGCCGGACGATCCCAAACGAAGTTCTCGTCACGCGTCAACACATGCCATGCGATGACGGCCAGCTTGCGGGCACACGCGACCGCCGCGATCTGCTCTCCCCGGCGGTCTTTGATACGCAGGAAGAAGGCCCTCTCGGCTCATCGTATAAGAACGGCCTGCCCACTTGACGTGCTCCCAGCCCCCCCTGTCCCGGATGGTCTCACCATACACCCGGTACGGCTGGGGTGAGGACACGATAGCGCCGGTTATTATCATGCCGGTTACGAACGCGATTGAATCGATTAATATGAGCCTGCGAAAAGTCACCAACACCCGCAGTTCCTTTCCGACCGATGAGGCTGTGAGCAAGCTGTTTTATCTGGCGCTGAACAGCATCAGCAAGAAATGGACGATGCAAATACGGGACTGGAAAGCTGCACTAAACCGCTTCGCCATCCAGTTTGAAGACCGGGTGCCGCAGGCTTAAACGAAAACCCGTTTACACAGAATTCAGTACCCCCCTCCCCCCTCAATTGGCAACTGGAGCTTTCCGTGTCGGTCGCACTATTGGATTCGAAGTAATCGGGTGGTGTGGGCGGGAGAGATGACTGCAGCCGAGATAGAACGTGGTCGTAGATTGGACCGAGCTGCAAAGCAAGAATACTTGGCCCGGGCTGGCCAAACGCAGGCGATGCCGACAAATCCTCCCGCTGTGCAGGGGCCAGGGCTTTGGAAGCGGTTTACAAAGTGGCTCACGTCGACTTAGCTGTGAGTGTCAGCGAAACCCGTTCCCCTCTCTACTCATAAGCTAATGCGAAAAATGCGGGTATAGTGACCTGCACTTCGATCGAACAATATATAGAGAAATGCACATACCGCAAAATAATTTCACCAGGAAAAATTATCAAGACTCAGTACTTTTTCCGTACTTTCGGCAGCGATAAGAAAAAGGCCCGCGTCAGATTGACACAGGCCTTTGATTTTCTTGAAAAATTCTGGTGGGAAGTACAAGTTTCGAACTTGTGACCCCTGCAGTGTGAATGCAGTGCTCTACCCCTGAGCTAACCTCCCGAAGCGGGGCGAATTATCGCATACAACTTCCCGACTAGGGAAGAGCCAAATCGAAAATTATCAGGCGGCGATCTGCGGCGCCTGCGACGCGGTCCAGATGCACTGCCCTTTGACCGCCTTGTCCAGCCCTGCCAGCGTGGCTTCGTGCGCCGCCAGCTCTTCCGCCGAGGCCGGCAGGAAGATGATCTCGGCCAGCGGCACCGGCGCCAGCAACTCGGCGCCGGACACCACTTCCTCTTCGACGTCCATGCCCAGGCTGTTCTGCCCGCGCGTCATCGACAGGTAGACGTCCGCCAGCAGCTCGGCATCGAGCAACGCGCCGTGCAGCTTGCGGTGCGAATTCGACACGCCGTAGCGATCGCACAGCGCGTCCAGCGAGTTGCGCTTGCCCGGATGGAGTTCCTTGGCCTGCACCAGCGTGTCGATGACGCCGCCGATGTGGCTGCTGAAGTCCGGCAAATTCAACAGCTTGAATTCGTGGTTCAGGAAACCCAGATCGAACGGCGCGTTGTGGATGATGACTTCGGCGCCCTGGATGTAGGTGCGCAGCGCGTCGACGATCTCGTGAAATTGCGGCTTGTCGCTCAGGAACTCGGTGGTCAGGCCGTGAACGTTGAGCGCGCCCTCTTCCGAGTCGCGCAGCGGGTTGATGTAGACGTGGAAGTTATTCCCCGTCAGCATGCGGTTGACCAGCTCGACGCAGCCGATTTCAATGATGCGGTTGCCCAGCTTGGGGTTGATACCGGTGGTTTCGGTATCGAGTACGATTTGGCGCATAGTGTGTGGTGATCAGTTCAAGCGGTGAAGTATATCAGCTGTGATGCGCAGGCCTTACTTGCTGGCCCGGGCGCCCTCGACGCCGCGATTGGCCAGCATGTCGGCGCGCTCGTTGCCCGGGTGGCCGTTGTGGCCGCGCACCCAGCGCCATTCCACCGTGTGCATCGCCTGCGCGGCGTCGAGCGCGCGCCACAGATCTTCATTCTTGACCGGCTCCCTGGCCGCCGTCTTCCAGCCGCGCGCCTTCCAGCCGTGGATCCATTCGCTGATGCCTTTTTGCACATACTGGCTGTCGGTGTGCAGCGTGACCGTGCACGGCCGCTTGAGCGCCATCAGCGCTTCGATCACCGCCTGCAATTCCATGCGGTTGTTGGTGGTGTCGCGCGCGCCGCCGCAAATTTCCTTCTCGGCGCCGTCGGCCACCAGGAACGCGCCCCAGCCGCCCAGGCCCGGATTGCCCTTGCATGCGCCGTCGGTAAAAATCTCAACCTTATCCATCCTGCTGTTCCCGCCTCTTGTTTGTTGCTGGCACGACCGCCGGGGCCGATGCCGATTTCTTGGTCCAAGCCGGACCGATCAAGTGCATGCCTTTCACGCGCTTGATCGCCTGTACGATGTAGACGCCGCCCAGATACGGCCACCAGCGCGGCCCGGCATTATCCATGAATGCGTAGCGGTGCAGCCACTTTTCGGTGCGGCAGGCCGGCGCGTAGCAGCCGAAGTGGCTCTGGGTCGCGCCCATGTTCAATAATTTTAACCAGTCTTTCATGCGCGGCATAGAGATCAGCTCCTCGGTGCGCGGCAGGAAGGAGGCGCCGCCGACGCGCCGCAGCATATTGCGCGCGCCCCACAGGCTGGCCGGGTTGAAGCCGCAGATGATGACCTGCCCTTCCGGAATCAAGACCCGCTCCACTTCGCGCAGCACCTGGTGCGGGTCGCTGGAAAATTCCAGCACGTGCGGCAGCACGATCAGGTCGATGCTTTGCGAGGCGAACGGCAGTTCGGTGTAGTCCAGCGTCAGGTCGACCGGGCGCACCGCGTGCTGCTCCAGCCCCTGGGCCGGACGCACCTTACGGTCGGCGAGGATTTTATACGGCATGCGGTTGGCCGCCAGTGCATCAATTTGAGGCATGCCGATCTGCACGGCGTTGTAGCCGAAGATATCGGCTGTTAAATTATCGAGACAGGTTTGTTCCCACGCACGCAAGTAGACACCGGCGGGTGTTTGCAGCCAGCCTTCCAGCGCTATAATGGATTTCTCCGATCCCGCCTTATCCATGCTTAGCCTTTAGCAATCCAATGACCATATCATCTACTCAAGCTCTCAGTGTTCTGACCGTTCCCGCGTTCCACGACAACTATCTGTGGTTGATACATGACGGCGTCCACGCCGCCGTGGTCGACCCCGGCGACGCCAAGCCGATCCTGGCGGCGCTCAAGGCAAACGGGCTCAGGCTCACCGCCATTCTACTCACCCATCACCATGCTGACCACATTGGCGGCGTTCCTGAATTATTACAGCATTATCAGGTTCCTGTTTTCGGTCCGCGCAACGAGAGCATCGCCGCCGTCACGCTGCCCGTCGGCGAAGGCAAGCAGATCGACGTGCCGGGCCTGGCGCTGCGCCTGTCGGTGCTGGACGTGCCGGGGCATACGATGGGGCATATCGCCTATGTGCGCGAAGCCGCGGGCGACGAGCCGGGCTGGCTGTTCTGCGGCGATACGCTGTTCGCCGGCGGCTGCGGCCGCTTGTTCGAAGGCACGCCGGCGCAGATGATCAGCTCGTTGGGCAAGCTGGCGGCGCTACCGGAGGATACCAAGGTGTTCTGCGCGCATGAATACACGCTGTCCAACCTGCGCTTCGCGCGCGTGGTCGAGCCGGACAATGTGGCGCTGCAGGAGCGCGTCAAGGTCGAGACCGACAAGCGCGAGCACGATGTGCCGACGGTGCCGTCGACCATCGGCGTCGAGAAGGCGACCAACCCCTTCCTGCGCTACCGCGAGCCGGCCATCGCCGAGCAGCTGGTGAAGGCGGGACGGCTCGATCGCCTCGATACGCCGCTGGCCACCTTCACCGCGCTGCGCTTGTGGAAGAATGACTTCTAACTAAAACGGCCCTTGCGGGCCGTTATGGTTTTTAGATCTCTTCGTACAGCGGCAAGGTCAGGAACTCTTCGAACTCGGTCGACGTCGACATCTGCTCGAAGATCTGGCCGGCGCGCACATAGGTCGGACCGTCGCCGCCGGGCGCGTCGCGCTGCACCTTCGCCAACTCTTCCGGGATCATCGCGCGCACCATCTCGGCGGTGACCTTGCGGCCATCCTCCAGCACGCCCTTGTCGGAGCGGATCCACTGCCACACTTGCGAACGGCTGATCTCCGCCGTGGCCGCATCCTCCATCAGATTGTGGATCGGCACGCAGCCATTGCCGGCCAGCCAGCTGCCCAGATAGTGGATGCCGACGTTGATGTTGTAGCGCAGGCCGGCCTCGGTGATCGGCGCCTCCGGCTTGAAGTCCAGCAGCTGCGCGGCGGTGACGTCGACATCGAGGCGCTGCTTGTCGATCTGGTTCGGCTTGTCGCCGAGCACCTTGGTGAACTCGGTCATCGCCAGCTCGACCAGGCCCGGGTGCGCGACCCAGCCGCCGTCGTAGCCGTCGGTCGCATCGCGCGCCTTGTCGGTGCGCACGCCGCCCATGGCGATATCGTTCTTCTCCGGATCGTTCTTGATCGGAATCAGCGCGGCCATGCCGCCGATGGCCGGCGCGTTGCGCTTGTGGCAGGTCTTGAGCAGCAGCAGCGCGTAGGCGCGCATGAACGGCGCGGTCATCGTCACCTTGGCGCGGTCGGCCAGGCAGAAATCCTTGTCCAGCTTGAACTTCTTGATGCACGAGAAGATGTAGTCCCAGCGACCGGCGTTCAGGCCGGCGCTGTGCTCGCGCAGTTCGTACAGGATCTCGTCCATCTCGAACGCGGCCAGGATGGTCTCGATCAGCACGGTGGCCTTGATGGTGCCTTGCGGCAGGCCCAGTTCGTTTTGCGTCGTCACGAAGATGTCGTTCCACAGCCGCGCTTCCAGGTGCGATTCCAGCTTCGGCAGGTAGAAGTACGGGCCGGCGCCGCGCGCCAGTTGCTCCTTGGCGTTGTGGAACATGAACAGCGCGAAGTCGAAGATGCCGCCGGAGATGCGCTTGCCGTCGACCAGCACGTGCTTCTCATCGAGGTGCCAGCCGCGCGGACGCACCACCAGCGTGGCGATCTTGTCGTTGAGCTTGTAGGACTTGCCGTTCTGCTCCAGCGAAATGGTGCGGCGCACCGCGTCGACCATATTGATCTGGCCGGTGATCTGGTTGTCCCAGTTCGGCGTATTGGAATCCTCGAAGTCAGTCATGTAGCTGTCGGCGCCCGAGTTGAAGGCGTTGATCACCATCTTGCGCTCGACCGGGCCGGTGATTTCCACGCGGCGGCATTCCAGCGCCGGCGGGATCGGCGCGATCTTCCAGTCGCCGGCGCGGATGTGCGCGGTCTCCGCCAGGAAGTCCGGACGTTCGCCCGCATCGAGCTTCTTGGCGCGCTCGACGCGCACGGCCAGCAGTTGCTGGCGGCGCGATTCGAATTCGCGGGTCAGCTTGACCACCAGCGACAGCGCCTCGGTGGTCAGGATGCTTTCGTAGCCCGGCTTGATTTCGCCGGTGATTTCCATGCCTGCCGGCAGAGTGATGGTGGACTGCGTCATGTGTATCTCCGTAAGAAAATATTAACTACCAGATCAAATTATAAGCTTGTTGCGCCGCGATTTTTTACAGTATATTCACTATTAAGTTATGCAAACAAGACTAAAAATCACATCATCTATGCGTTTTTATCACAAGTGACGGAGCCGGCGATTCATGGGGCAATTCAGACAGATTTCTACCTTTGTCGAGGTGGTGGCCAAGGGCAGCCTGTCGGCCGCCGCGCGTGCCGAGGGCATCGCTCCGGCCATGATCGGCCGCCGCCTGGACGCGCTGGAAACCCGCCTCGGCGTCAAGCTGCTGCAGCGCACCACCCGCAAGCTGGCGCTGACCGACGAGGGCGCCGCCTTCCTGGAGGATTGCCAGCGCATCCTCGGCGAGCTGGAGGAGGCCGAATCGGCGGTGGCCGAACGTAGCGCCAAAGCCACAGGTCACCTGATGATCTCGGCGCCGGCCGGCTTCGGCCGCCAGCACGTGGCGCCGCTGCTGCCGTCCTTCCTGTCCGAGCACCGCGACGTGACGGCCACGCTGAACATGAGCGACCGCGTGGTCGACATCGTCGGCGAAGGCATCGACGTGGCGATCCGCATCGCCAGCCTTTCGGATTCCAACCTGGTCAGCGTCAAGCTGGCCGACAACGAACGGGTGATCGTGGCCGCGCCGTCGTATTTAAAGCGCTACGGCGAGCCGAAGACGCTGGCCGACCTGGCCAAGCACAACTGCCTGGCGATCAGCAGCGTCGGCAGCCAGCGCGGCTGGACCTTGCGCGACAACGACAAGAACGTGGTGTTAAAGGTGAGCGGCAACATGGGCTGCAACGACGGCCAGGTGCTGCATGAATGGGCGCTGGCCGGCAAAGGCCTGGCGTGGCGTTCGATGTGGGAAGTGGGCAGCGCGATCGAGGCGGGCAAGCTGCAGACGGTGCTCGATCAGCACGCCGCGCCGGGCAACGATATTTATGCGGTGTTCGCGCAGCGCCGCCACCTGCCGCTGCGGATACGCGCGTTTGTCGATTTCCTGCGCCATACCTACGCGCAGCCGGACTATTGGCGCAAATCGGGGAAGTAATACAAAACGCGGTCGAAAAAAAATCCTCGGATACCGAGGATTTCTTTATTTCGTTAGATTCAGCGTATTAGATTGGCTGAATGTTCGAAGCTTGCTTGCCCTTAGGACCAGCGGTCACTTCGAAGGAAACACGTTGGTTCTCTTGCAGCGACTTGAAGCCTGCCGACTGGATAGCCGAGAAGTGAGCGAACAGATCTTCGCCGCCTTCGTCAGGGGTGATAAAGCCGAAGCCCTTCGAGTCATTGAACCATTTTACGATACCAGTTGCCATTACAATTCCTATTTCAGTTAAGTTGGGCTTGCGCCCGTGATATCGTTTGAGGCAAGAAAGAAATGACAGACAAACTGCACTACTCTTGAATCTAAACGATCCCGTATTATACCCATTTACGAGAGAAAAGTACGTATTCACGAAAATAAATGCAAAGCATGGTTTTTTTTGGTAGAAAAACCGAGCTCTGCTGACTTCTCGTCGTAAAGATTCAGGGCGTAAAAGTCACTATAGACAAGTTAATACTAACCGATTTGATCCCGATCAAGCGCATGATTCACGCATAAACCGTGGATCGCGGATCAATCGACGCCCAAAGCAACAGTTTTTCGACTTCCGGCACCACCGGCGCCCATGCTCCCCCGCCCGCCATCACCGTCCGCACCATCTGCTCGATGCGGCGGCACTCGACGCCCAGCGTGGCGAAACCGAAGGTGCCGGCCGATCCGGCCACGCCGTGCAGCGCCTCGTGCAGTTGGTGCAGCGCGGCTTCATCAGGCGCGGCGCCGCAGGCGGCCAGCGCCAGGCGGATCTTTTCCATGGTGCCGGGCACGGTGGCGGCGAATTTGTCGTTCAGCGCGGACAGGCGGGCGCGGAAATCCGGATCGACGGGCGTGGCCATAGCGCTTATTTGGTGCCGAAGATGCGGTCGCCGGCGTCGCCCAGGCCTGGAATGATGTAGGCGTGGTCGTTCAGGTGCGAGTCGAGCGAGGCGCAGTACAGCTTCACGCCCGGATGCGCCTGCTGGAACACTGCCACCCCTTCCGGCGCGGCGACCAGCGCCAGGAAGATGATCTGGTCGTCGGTGACGCCGCGCTTTTTCAGCACGTCCACCGCGTGCACGGCCGAATTCCCGGTCGCCACCATCGGGTCGCACAGGATGAAGGTACGTTCGACCGTGTCCGGCAGGCGCACCAGGTATTCCACCGGCTGGTGCGTGTCGGGGTCGCGGAACACGCCGATGTGGCCGACGCGCGCCGACGGCACCAGGTCCAGCAGGCCGTCGCTCATGCCGATGCCGGCGCGCAGGATCGGCACGATGGCCAGCTTGCGGCCGGCGATGACCGGCGCGTCGATGGTCATCAGCGGGGTTTCGACGGTGCGGGTGGTCAGCGGCAGATCGCGCGTGATCTCGTAGCCCATCAGCAGCGTGATCTCCTTGAGCAGGTCGCGGAAGGTACGGGTCGACGTGTCCTTGGCGCGCATGTGGCTCAGTTTATGTTGAATCAGCGGGTGGTCGGTGATGAACAGGTTCGGAAAGCGCGGATCTTGTTTCATTAGGTTGCTCTTATATAGTCGGTTATAGGCCGCATTATACTGTCGTTTCTCAGCAGCCCGGCCACCGACAGTTCGCTGGCCACGTCCTGCCACAGCTGGTCGTCGCGGTCGCGCAGCACCCGCACGCGCGCGCGCAGTCCCAGCGTCAGGCGGCGCCAGTCGTACAGCAGCACCGGGACGAAACCATGCCCCTCGCCCAGCACGATCTCCAGGTGGGCGCGCACCAGATCGGCGCGGCGGTTGCCGACATTGACGCTGGTCGTCATAAAGTCCTGGCTTACTCGACCAGCGCGCGCGCCAGGATGGCGGCGCAGTCGACGCCCGCCGGCAGGCGGCCGAACGCGCCGCCCGGCTCGCGCGCCAGTCGCGAGGCGATGAACGCCGACGACACGAAGTCCGGCGCATGCCGCAGCAGCAAGCCCGCCTGCACCGCCAGCACCACCCGTTCGGCCAGCACGCGGGCGCCGAATTCGTCGGTCTGCGGTGCGGCCAGGTCGGCCAGCAGCGTGGTCTTGTAGGCGACGTAGAAGGTGTCGGCATTGCCGGCCAACGACAGCTCGGCCGCCAGCGCGTCGCGCGCGGCGGGCGTTTTGCCGAAGGCGCGCAACAAGTCAAGACACATCACATTGCCCGAGCCTTCCCAGATCGAGTTGACCGGCAACTCGCGGTACAGCCGCGCCAGCGGGCCGTCCTCGACATAGCCGCTGCCGCCGATCACCTCCATCGCCTCCGCGCCGAAGGCCGGGCCGCGCTTGCAGATCCAGTATTTACCGGCCGGCGTCAGGATGCGCGCCAGCAGCGCCTGCGCCGGATCGTCGCTCTGGTCGAAGCAGCGCGCCAGCCGCATCGCGAAGGCGGTGGCCGCTTCCGATTCCAGCGCCAGGTCGGCCAGCACGTTCTGCATCAGCGGCTGCTCGGCCAGCGGACGGCCGAAGGCGGCGCGGCGGCGCGCGTGATGCAGCGCATGCGTCAGCGCGGCGCGCATCGTGCCGGCGCTGCCCAACACGCAATCGAGCCGGGTGTGGCCGCCCATCTCCAATATGGTCGGGATGCCGCGCCCCTGCTTGCCGACCAGCCAGCCGTAGGCCCCGGTAAACTCCACCTCCGACGAGGCGTTGGAACGGTTGCCCAGTTTATCCTTGAGCCGCTGCACGCGGATCTGGTTGCGCGAGCCGTCCGGCAGATAGCGCGGCAGGAAAAAGCACGACAGGCCGGCGCTGCCGGCGTCGTCGGTCTGCGCCAGGATCAGATGCGCGTCGCTCTGCGGCGCCGAGAAAAACCATTTGTGGCCGACGATGCGGAACACCTCCTCGCCCTCCTCGCCGAACATGGCGCGCGCTTCGGACGGCGGCACCGCCTCGGCGCGGGTGGTGTTGGCGCGCACATCGGACCCGCCCTGCTTCTCCGTCATGCCCATGCCGATGATGGCGCCGCGCTTTTGCTCGACCGGCAGCGAGCGCGGATCGTATTCGGTCGAGAGGATCTTCGGCAGCCATTTCGCGGCGATCCTCGGCGCCTGCTTCAACGCGGGCACGCAGGCATAGGTCATCGTCACCGGGCATTGCGAGCCGTTTTCCACCTGGCCGAACAGCATGTAGCGTGCCGCGCGGGCGACCTGCGCGCCTTCGCCGCCCAGCCATGGCGAGGCGTGCGCGCCGTGCTCGATCAACAGCGTCATCAGGCAATGCCAGGCGGGATGGAATTCCACCTCGTCGATGCGGCGGCCGTTGCGGTCGAAATTGTGCAGCTTCGGCGCATGCAGATTCGCCAGCCGCGCCAGGTCCAGCACCTCGACGCGGCCCAGCTGCGCGCCCAGCGCGTGCAGCGATCCGGCCTGCGCGCCGCCGCCCTCGCGCAGCACGGCTTCCTGCAAGGCCGGATCGGCCGCGTACAGGTTGATGTTCTCAAACGGCGCAACCGTGTTGCGCACTTCGTGGGTATCGAAAGCATGCATTTTTTTGTCTCCTGCCAAACCATCTGCCGCCAAATTGCTTAACAATGCAAGGCCACACTTGCTCAAATAAATGCACGAAGCAAGCAGTTGCTTTGCCAGCCACTGCCACCTATGATAGGCGAAAAATAGACGGGGACCACATGACAGAAGCGTATATTTACGACGCCATCCGCACGCCGCGCGGCAAGGGCAAAAAGGACGGCAGCCTGCACAGCGTCAAGCCGGTGTCGCTGCTCTCCGGCCTGATGCGCGCGCTGCAAAGCCGCCACCAGCTCGACACGTCGCTGATCGACGATGTGGTGCTGGGCTGCGTGACGCCGGTCGGCGACCAAGGCGCGGACATCGCCAAGATCGCCGCGCTGTCCGCGGGTTGGGATTGGAAGGTGGCCGGCGTGCAGTTGAACCGCTTCTGCGCATCGGGCCTGGAGGCGGTCAACATAGCGGCGCAAAAAGTGCGCTCCGGCTGGGAGGATCTGGTGGTGGCCGGCGGCGTCGAATCGATGTCGCGCGTGCCGATGGGCTCCGACGGCGGCGCCTGGGCGCTGGACCCGGAGACCAGCTTCCGCACAGACTTCCTGCCGCAAGGCATAGGCGCGGACCTGATCGCCATGTTGGACGGCTATACGCGCGAACAGGTCGACGCCTACGCGCTGCGCTCGCAACTGAAAGCCGCCGCCGCCCGCGACGCCGGACGCTTCCGCTCAATGGTGCCGGTGCGCGACCAGAACGGCGTGACCATCCTGGCCGATGACGAGTTCATCAAACCGTCCACCACGCTCGAGACGCTGGGCGGCCTGAAGGCCTCGTTCGAGGCGGCCGGCAAGATGGGCTTCGACGAGGTCGCGCTGCGCAAATATCCTCAACTGGAGCGCATCGACCATATACATACGGCCGGCAATTCGTCGGGCATCGTCGACGGCGCGGCGCTGGCGTTGGTCGGCAGCAAGGCCGCCGGCCAGCGGCTCGGGCTCAAGCCGCGCGCGCGCGTGCTGGCTGCCGCCGTCACCGGCACCGATCCGACCATCATGCTGACCGGCCCCGCGCCCGCCGCGCGCAAGGCCTTGCGCAAGGCCGGCCTGTCGATCGAACAGATCGACCTGTTCGAGGTGAACGAAGCCTTCGCCTCGGTGGTGATGCGCTTCATGACGGAGATGGCGGTATCGGAGTCGAAGGTCAACGTCAACGGCGGCGCCATCGCGCTGGGGCATCCGCTGGGGGCCACCGGCTGCATGCTGCTCGGGACACTGCTCGACGAACTGGAAGCGCGCGACCTGAAACGCGGCATGGTCACTTTGTGCGTCGGCGGCGGCATGGGCATCGCCACCATCATCGAGCGCGTTTGAGGGACGAGAGCATGATCACCACACATCAAAACGGCACGACCATCACGGTGATGCTGGCCGCGCGCGCGATCAATCCCTTGAGCCGCCTGTTCCAGCGCGAGCTGGCGGCGCTGATCGACAAGCTGGAAGCCCGGCGCCCGCGCCTGTCCGGCGTGATCGTCGGCTTCCACGCGGAGGCCGGCGATTCCGACCACGAGCTGGAACACCTGATGGCGCTGACGCGGGCGCAGGCCGGCGACTGCATGCAGATGCTGGGCGCCTACAACGCGCTGCTGCGGCGGTTGGAAAACCTGGGCATTCCGGTGATCGCCACGCTCAGCGGCGCCGTGAGCGGCCACGCGCTTGGACTGGTGCTGGCCTGCCATCGCCGCATCTGTCTGGCCGAAGCCCGTTTCAGCCTGCCGCAAGTGCGTCTGGGCTTGATGCCGGCGGCCGGAGAAGTCGCGCGCACGGTGCGCCTGACCGGCCTGCAGGCCGCCATGCCGCTGCTGCTGGAAGGCGCGACGCTGAGCGCGGTCCAGGCGCTGCAGGCGGGCCTGATCCACGGCGTCGCCGACAACGAAGAGCAGCTGGCGGCGCGGGTCGGCGCGGAAATGGGCGCAACGGCAGTGCAACCCTGGGAGGCCAGGGGTTTCCGCCTGCCGGGAGGCGAGCTCTCGTCGGCGCCGCTGCAGGCCTTGCTGCAGGTGGCGCCGGCCATGCTGCGCGCCGGCACCCACGGCCACGCGCCCGCGCCGGAAGCCATCCTGTGCGCGATGGTGGAAGGCCTGCAAGTCGATTTCGACAGCGCGCTGCTGATCGAGAGCCGCTATTTCTGCCAGACCGCGATCAGCCCCGTGGCGCGCAACCTGATGCGGCTGAGCCAGATCCGCGCCGACATCGGCACGCCGGCGGCGCTGGCATTCGCCGCCGCGCTGCATGCCGCCCTGGCGCGGGAAGTCGCCGCGCTGCGCGAGGAAGGCGTGCCGGAAGCGCTGCTGCGCAACGCCGCGCGCGCCGCCGGCCTGCCGCCACCCACGCCGCTGGCGCCACAGCGACGGCGCGACGACGCCCCGCCGCGCCCGGCCTTCGACGACATCCGCGACCGCCTGCTGTACGCGCCGGCCGTCGCCGCGCTGCACGCCGTCGCCCTCGGCACGGCGCCGACCAGCCGCGACGAGGCGGACCTGATCTCGGTGCTGGCCTGCGGCTTCCCCGCCCACACCGGCGGCGCCATCCGTTTTGTGCAGCACACCGGCAAAGACACATTCGCCGGCCGCGCCGCCGCCTTCGGCCCCCGCTTCGCCCTGCCGCTCGGATGGGATGCCTGAACGCCTGCCGTCCGCAGGCTGACGACGGACGCGCGTCCCCTCGGACGGCGGGTTTTTCGACCTAACTCAACAGTTTTCTGTAAAAGTCGCGTGCATGTTGCTATTTTTCATGTAATTTCACACTCATCAGTGATACATTTCGTTCTGGTTTTGCAAGATTCAAGCGGCCAATTGTTACATGCATAATTTGAAAGATTAGATCCTGCGATGCCATCGAGCCTTCCGTCACAGCCACGTCATGAATTGGATAACCTCATGGAGGAGGCTGGCGACGTCGTATTCCGCCTGAATCAGCTCGGCCAGCTGCTGTTCGCCAGCCAACGGGCGGCCGCCCGCATCGGCGCCGCCGCGCCGCTGGCCGGCGCCGCGCTGGCCCGGCTGGTGGCCGATCCCGACCAGGCCCCGCTGGCCGCCGTGCTGGCCGAAGTGATCGAGTCGCGCGCCACGCGCCTGCTCGAAGTGCGCATCAAGACCCCCGACGCGGAAATCTGGCACGAGCTGCGCGTGTCCTGCTACACCAATGCGAACGACGCCGCCGAGCTGCTGGTGGTCGGGCGCGACATGACCATCCAGCACGCGACCGAAGAACGGCTGCGCCACATGGCCACCCACGACGCCTTGACGGAACTGCCGAACCGCCTGCTGCTGTCGGACCGCATGCGCATGGTGATCGCCAACGCGCGCCGCTCCGGCCAGGGCTTCTCGGTCGCCACCATCGGCCTCGATGGCTTCAAGAAGGTCAACGATGGCCTCGGCCACCCGGTCGGCGACGCACTGCTGCGCATGGCCGCCGGGCGCCTGCGCAAGACGCTGCGCGACAGCGACACCCTGGCCCGCGTCGGCGGCGACGAGTTCGTCGCTATCCTGCCGGGCACCGCGACCGAAGCGCAGATCAAGCTGGTGACCGGGCGCCTGATCGCCACGCTGCAGTCGCCGTTCGAGATCGACAGCCACACCATCTACATCGGCGCCTCGGTCGGCGTCTCGGTCTACCCGCAGCACGCCGAAGACGAGGTGCGCCTGATCGCGCTGGCCGATGCCGCCATGTCGCGCGCCAAGGAAACCGGCAAGGCCCGCTGCGTGGTCTACAGCCAGGCCCACGCCGGCCCGCCGGAGCACGACATCTCGCTGGAGGCGGCGATGTTCCAGGCGGTGCGCGAGGGCGAGTTCCTGCTCTACTACCAGCCGATCGTCGACGCCCGCACGCGCGAGATCCAGGGCTTCGAGACGCTGATGCGCTGGAAGCATCCGACGCTGGGCATGGTGCCGCCGGCCCGCTTCATCCCGATCGCCGAGACCAACGGCTTGATCAACCTGCTCGGCGCCTGGGCGCTGAAGGCGGCCTGCGTGCAGCTCAAGCAGTTCGAGGAGGTCGCCAAGCGGAGCCTGTACATCTCTGTTAATATCAGTCCGCGACAATTCCGCAACGATAAATTTTTGGATGTGCTGGACGATGCCATCGCCTTCTCCGGCCTACTTGGTGAGCAATTGGTTTTAGAAATCACAGAAGGCACGCTGATGATCGATCCGGTCCACGCCGAGTCCATCCTCTCTAAAATGGCCGAACGTAACGCCCGCATTGCGATCGACGATTTCGGCACCGGCTACTCCTCGCTCGCCTACCTCAAACGCTTCCCCATCTCGGTGCTGAAGATCGACCGCACCTTCATCCGCGACCTGCCTGGCTCGCAGAAGGACGGCGCCATCTGCAACGCCGTGCTGGACCTGGCCAAGCACCTCGATCTGTCGGTGGTGGCCGAAGGCGTCGAGACCGAAGAGCAGCTGCACTACCTCGAACAGCGCGGCTGCCAATACATCCAGGGCTACCTGACCGGCAAGCCGATGGCCGCCAACGTGGCGCTGGCCGCGCTCAAGGAAAGCATGCACCTCAAGGTGGTGCCGCCCGAACTGCGCCAGGTGATCCAATGACGGGCAGCTTCAAAGCCAGCACGCCGCTGGGCGACGCCACGCTGGGCCAGTTGTGGGATTGCACGCGCCGGCGCGGCGACATGCCGGGCTTCGCCAAGGCCATCACCGCCATCCTCGGCGCCATGCGCGGCGAGGACGAGCAGGAATTCAACATGACCCGCACCGTGCTGTCCGACCCGGTGCTGACGCAAAAGGTGCTCCGGCTGGCCAACAGCGGCATGTACTCGGCCTTCGGCCAGCACGTCAACACCGTCAGCAAGGCGGTGCTGGTGCTGGGCACGGAGGCCATCGGCCACCTGGCGCTGGGGCTGAAGCTGATCGAGGAGCTGGCGGCGACGTCGAGCGACACCAACATCGCCCACGTCGAAATGGAAAAGGCCGTGCTGGCCGGGATCGTGGCGCAGCAGATCGCCTACGCCGCCGAAAGCCGTCACGGCGAGGAAGCCGTGGTGTGCTCGATGCTGCACACGCTGGGCCGCATGATGCTGACCTTCTACATGCCGGAACGCTGGAACGAACTGCAGCGCGTGGCGGACCAGGCCGGGAACACCGTCGACGACGCCGCGCCGCTGCTTCTTGGACTGAGCCTGGAGGAAGTCGGCCACGCCGCCGCGCTCCACTGGGGCTTGCCGGCAGCGCTGATCAACGGCATGCGCAAGCTGGCGCCGCCGGAACCCGGCGCGGAAGTGTCGGCATCGGACTGGATCGCCGGCCTGTCGACGATGTCGGCGCTGTGCGCCGAATCGCTGTGGCACGACGACGCCGAAGGCGCAAGCAAGGTGCGCGAACTGACCGAAAGCTATGCCGGCATGCTGGGCGTGGAGCCGGCCAATCTGATGCACGCGATCGAGCAGGCCAAGGTGGTGGCGGCCAACGACCTGACCATCGCCCCGCTGTCGCGCCCCGCCGAGCGCCGCGCCAAGGCGCTCGCCAAGACGCGCCAGCGCGCCGCCGGCAACAAGATCCTGCTCAGCGGCCTGGCCGACATGCGCGACATGCTCGATACGGCCAGCCCCGGGCAGATGGTGCAGATCGCGCTGGAGACGGTGTTCAAGGGGCTGGACTTCTCGCGCGCGGTGGCCTTCGTCCGCAACCGCAAGGAGAGCCAGTACGCGGCCAAGATCAGCTTCGGCGACGGCACCAAAGAGCTGCTCAACGCCATGACCTTCGACGACGCCTACGAACCGAACGTGTTCCACGCCGCGTTGAACAGCGACCGCGTGATCTTCATCGAAAACGCGCGCGACGCCAAGTTCGCGGCCAAGCTGCCGCTGTGGTGGAAAAGCTCGCTGTCCGAGGCGCGCAGCTTCGTCATCCTGCCGCTGTCGTCCAACGGCCAGCCGGCCGGCTTCCTGTACGGCGACTGGGACGATTCCTTCCCGCCGATCTCGCTGAGCGCGACCGAGTTCTCGCTGCTCAACGACATGCGCGCGCTGGTGGTGCAGGCGGTCGAACGCCGCCACACCAAAGTCGAAGCGGTCAGCCGCTAATCAATACGCATCGTTGCGCTGCCAGCGGAACGACAGCATCGCGGCGGCGGCCGACAGCAGCGACAGCGCCGCCGCCACGTAGTACACCGATTCCGCCCCCGCCCTCTCCCACCACTGCGCCAGGAACAGGCCGCCCAGCGAGCCGCCGACGCCGTAGGAAATGCTCATGTACAGCGCCTGCCCGCGCGCCTGCAGCGGCCCGGAGAACCAGCGCTGCAAGGTCATCACCGACGACGAGTGATGCAGCGCGAACGTCGCCGCGTGCATCAGCTGCGCCGCGATCAGCAGCCACAGCATGTGCGAGCCGGCGCCTATCATCACAAAGCGCGCGACGGCGATGGCCAGCGCCAGGTACATCATGCGCATCGCGCCCCAGCGCCTGAACAACGGGGCTTGAAAATAAAAAAGCAGCACCTCCGCCGTCACGCCCAGCGACCACATGGCGCCGATCACGGTCTTGCTGTAGCCGTTGCGTTCAAGGTAGAGCGAATAAAAAGTGTAGAGCGAGGTGTGCGCCGCCACCATCAGCGCGGTCGAGGCGAAGAAGGCGATCACCTCGCGCCGGCGCAGCAGCGCGCTCAATAACGGCGGCGCCTCCTTGTGCACGCGGCGCGGCACGTCCCGGAGGCGGAACGCGGCGGCGATGGTGAACACCAGCAGCGCGGCGGCCACCCACGGCAGCGTCACGATGCCGTAGCGCTCCAGCGCCACCGACGCCAGCGACACCGCGACGATGAAGCCGATCGAGCCCCACATGCGGATGCGGCCATAGTAGGTCAGGTCGCCCTTCATCTCGGACAGCATCAGCGCTTCGCAGATCGGCGCCTGGCCGCTGGTGAACAGGTTGAGCACCACCATCGCCAGCATGAAGTGGGCGAAGCTGCTGCCGAAGAAAAAGCCGGAAAAGCCGGCCAGCGCGGCGAAGCCCGCCACGCGCAGCACCAGCACGCGCCGGTCGTAATGGTCGGCGACATAGCCCCACACGTTGGGGCCGACGATGCGCAGCACCTGGATCATCGACATCAGCACGCCGATCTGCGCCACCGTCATGCCTTTGTCGGCGAAGAACAGCGTGGCGTAGGTGCTCCAGGTTCCCGCGTGCGCGTAGTAGCAAAAGAGAAATAAGGCGAAGCTGAAGGCTTGTACCGGCACCGCTTACAATGCGATGTTAGGGGTCGACACCTTGACGTCGCCGCACTGCGCGCGGTGCATCAGCGCATGATCGATCAGCACCAGCGCCAGCATGGCCTCGGCGATCGGCGTGGCGCGGATGCCGACGCACGGATCGTGGCGGCCGAAGGTTTCGACCAGCACCGGATTGCCGTCCTTGTCGATCGAATGGCGCGGCGTGCGGATCGACGACGTCGGCTTGATGGCGATCGACACCGTGATGTCCTGGCCGGTCGAGATGCCGCCCAACACGCCGCCGGCGTTGTTGCCGACGAAGCCGGTCGGGGTCAGCTCGTCGCCGTGCTCGGTGCCCTTCTGCGCCACCGACTTGAAGCCGGCGCCGATCTCCACGCCCTTGACGGCGTTAATGCCCATCATCGCGTAAGCGATGTCGGCGTCGAGCTTGTCGTAGATCGGCTGGCCCAGACCGACCGGGATGTTCTGCGCGATGACGTCGATGCGCGCGCCGATCGAATCGCCGGCCTTGCGCAGCTCGTCCATCGCCGCTTCCATGCGGGCGATCAGGTCGGCGTCGCCGCTGGCGGCGAAGAATGGATTGTCCTGCGTGTGCGACCAGTCCTGGAACGGCACGACGATGTCGCCCAGCTGGCTCATGCAGCCCTTGAACACGGTGCCGTACTGTTGATGCAGCCACTTCTTGGCGATGGCCGCCGCGCCCACCACCGGGGCGGTCAGGCGCGCCGACGAACGGCCGCCGCCGCGCGGATCGCGCACGCCGTACTTGTGCCAATAGGTGTAGTCCGCATGCCCCGGACGGAAGCTTTCAGCGATGTTGCCGTAGTCCTTGCTGCGCTGGTCCTCGTTGCGGATGAGCAAGGCGATCGGCGTGCCGGTGGTGACGCCCTGGTAGACGCCCGACAGGATTTCCACCGTGTCCGACTCCTGACGCTGCGTCACGTGGCGCGATGTGCCCGGTTTGCGACGGTCCAGTTCCGGCTGGATATCCGCTTCCGATAAAGGCAGTCCCGGCGGGCAACCATCGATCACGCAGCCAATCGCGGGACCGTGCGACTCACCAAAGGTAGTAACAGAAAACAATTTGCCAAAAGTATTGCCGGACATAGGAAAAGAATCTTTGGAAAAAGGTGGAAAGTACCTAATTCTACCAGCCGGCGGCCCCCTCCGTCCCGCCCATATAATAATTTCCACAAGGCAATTAATCCTTGGTAAAATATCATTCTTTTGATGCAAGTATGGTAAAACTTGCACATCGGCACACAACGTTCTGTGGAAAGCGCCCGAAATCCAAGTTGTTTCCAACAATCCGCTATATACTTAATCGCAAGAACACCGTGAAATCCTGGAGAAGCTACACATGCCCCCACCGATCACCCCCCTTGAGCTATCCAAGGACGATCAAGACGATCTGGTATTCTTAGAAGAGCATCCGACGGCGCCCGCATCAACGGGCGCGCGCAATGTTTGGCGTGTCATGATCATCGACGACGATGAAGACGTCCATTCGACCACCACGTTCGCGCTCGGCAACCTCGACATGCAGCACCGGCCGCTGGAATTCGTCCACGCCTATTCGGCCGGGCAGGCGCGCGAACTGCTCAAGCACGAGAGCGAAATTGCCGTCATCCTGCTCGACGTGGTGATGGAGCAGGATGACGCCGGCCTGCACCTGGTGCGCTACATCCGCGAGACGCTCAAGCTGGCCGACGTGCGCATCATCCTGCGCACCGGGCAGCCCGGCTACGCGCCGGAGATCGACGCCATCCGCGACTTCGACATCAACGACTACAAGACCAAGTCCGAACTGACCCGCATCAAGCTGTTCACCACGGTGACGGCGGCGATCCGTTCCTACGAGCAGATCCGCAAGATCAACGACAGCCGGCGCGGCCTGAACCAGATCGTCCACGCCAGCACCCAGCTGATGGCGCTGCACGGCGTGCAGAACTTCGCCGCCGGCGTCCTGACGCAGATCGCCGACCTGCTGGGCCAGGACGCCAACGGCGTGCTGTGCGTGCAGGAATGCCCGGACACCGGCTGCCACGAATTGATGGTGATGGCCACCGCCGGCAGCTACCGCCACCTCGACAACATCACGCTGACCGTGCGCGAGGACGAACGCATCCACGACGCCATCGAACTGGCGCTGGCGCAGCGGCGCAACGTCTATGGCCACGATTTCATCACGCTGTACTTCGCCGGCAAGGCCAGCCGCGACTTCGTCGCCTTCATGGAAGTGACCCGGGCGCCGACCGAGATCGACGAACGGCTGCTGGAGGTCTTCACCAGCAACGTCGCCGTTGGGCTCGACAACGTCGAGCTGGTCACGCATCTGCACAACGCCGCCTTCTACGACCAGCTGTCCAAGCTGCCCAACCGCACCCGCCTGGTCGAGATCCTCGACGCCACGCTGGCCGGGCCGGCGCGCGACGACGCCACCCTGTCGCTGGTCGACCTCGACCACTTCGCCGAGACCAACGACGCGCTGGGCCACCAGTTCGGCGACATGCTGCTGATCGCGGTGGCCGGCCGGCTGCAGTCGGAGCTGGGCGGACAATTGACCGTGGCGCGCATCGGCGGCGACATCTTCTGTTTGCTGGGCGACTCGTCGCAGGTCAATCCGGCCAAGATCCTGGCCCTGTTCCAGCGCCCGTACAGCATCGACGGCCAGGACGTGCAGCTGTCGGCCACCTTGGGCCTGGTGCGCCTGGGCGAGCACGAAGGCAGCGGCGCCGACGCGCTCAAGGACGCCGACATCGCCCTGAAGCGCGCCAAGTCGCAGCAGCGCGCCGGCCACTTCTACTTCTCGCGCTCGATGGGCGTGGAGATCCGCGAGCGGGTGCGCATGATGCACGCGCTGCGCACGGCGTTCGGCCAGAACCAGTTGTTCGTGGTGTACCAGCCGCAGATCGACCTGGTCACGCGCCGGCCGGTCGGCGCCGAAGCCCTGCTGCGCTGGCAGACGCCGGACGGCAAGTTCATCTCGCCGGACCGCTTCATCCCGATCGCCGAATATTCGGGCCTGATCATCGACCTGGGCGAATGGGTGCTGCGCACCGCCTGCCGCGAGCTGGTCGACCTGCGCAAGGCCGGCCACCATGACTTCATGATGTCGATTAACGTCTCGCAAGTGCAGTTCCGCCATCCGCACTTCCTCGACATGCTGCGCCAGGCGCTGGAGGACACCGGCGCCCCGCCCGAGCACATCGAACTGGAGATCACCGAGTCGATGGCGATGGAGGAACCGGACATGCTGATCAAGATGCTCGGCCAGATCAAGCAGACCGGCGTCAGCATCGCGATCGACGACTTCGGCACCGGCTTCTCGTCGCTGTCGTACCTGCAGCGGCTGCAGATTGACCGCCTGAAGATCGACCGCGCGTTTGTGACCGAAATCACCGGCTCCGCGCGCGGCAGCAGCATCGCGGAGATGGTCATCCAGCTCGGCCGCAACCTGGGCCTGGCGGTGATCGCCGAAGGGGTCGAGGACGAGCGCCAGGCGCAGATCCTGCAGGCGCTGGGCTGCCCGCTGGCGCAGGGCTTCCTGTTCGCGCGGCCGATGACGGCGTCGGCATTGGACAGCTGGCTAAGTAACGATGCGCTGGAAGGCGCGGCCTGAAACGACAACGCTATCCGAGGATAGCGTTTTTTTTCGTTCAATCGGCGGTTTGCTCGGCTTCAGCCGGCCAGTCGCGGATATAGGCCTTGAGCATGCGGTTCTCGAAGCTTTGCGCCTCCAGCACCGCGCGCGCCACGTCGTAGAAGGAGATCACGCCGAGGATGGTCTTGGCGTTCATCACCGGCAGGTAGCGCGCATGCTTTTCCAGCATGATGCGGCGCACTTCGTTGACCTCGGTGTCCGGCGTCACGGTGATCGGATGATCGTCCATGTGCTTGCGCACCGTGCCGGCGCCGACGGTGCCGGCGTTGTCGTGCAGCGCCCGCAGCACTTCGCGGAAGGTCAGCATGCCCACCAGATCGCCGAACTCCATGACGACCAGCGAACCGATGTCCTTCTCAGCCATGGTATTGGCGGCGTCCGCCAAAGGTTGATCTGGGGAAATGGTATAAAGGATGCTGCCTTTGACCTGAAGAATTTCGGAGACTTTCATTTTGGGCCGTCCTGTCCGCTGATATAGGCTTTGTGAATGAAGGGAGTTCTAGTTATTGTAGCCTTATAGCGAATGTAGCCTATGCCCGCTAAAAAATCCAGCGATGCGGATAAGCAAATCGCAACAAACTGCGGTGCTGTTGTCGCGGCGCGATTCGGGATAGGATGGCCGCCAATCCTATAACTACACAGAGACAATATGAGCGGACCAAAATATCCCGGTTTCGATACGCTGTCGCTGCACGCAGGTGCGGCGCCCGACCCCACCACCGGCGCGCGCGCCACGCCGGTCTACTTCACGTCCTCGTTCGCGTTCAAAGATTCCGACCACGCCGCCGCGCTGTTCAACATGGAGCGCGCCGGCCATGTGTATTCGCGCATCTCCAATCCCACCAACGCGGTGCTGGAGGAGCGCATCGCAGCGCTGGAGGGCGGCGTTGCCGGCATCGCCACCGCCAGCGGCCAGGCCGCGATGCACCTCGGGCTATGCACGATCGCCGGCGCCGGTTCGCACATCGTCGCCTCGCGCGCGTTGTACGGCGGCTCGCACAACCTGCTGGCCTACACGCTCAAGCGCTTCGGCATCGACACCACCTTCGTCGATCCGCGCGACCTCGACGCCTGGCGTGCCGCGATCCGTCCCGAGACCAAAGTGCTGTTCGCCGAGACGCTGGGCAATCCAGGGCTGGACGTGCTGGACATCGGCGCCGTCGCCGCGCTGGCGCACGAGCACCACCTGCCGTTGATGATGGATTCGACCTTCACCACGCCGTATCTGCTGCGGCCCTTCGAGCATGGCGCCGACCTGGTGTTCCACTCGGCGACCAAGTTCCTGTGCGGGCACGGCACCGCCATCGGCGGCCTGCTGGTGGACGGCGGCACGTTCGACTGGCAAGCCGCCTACGACAATACCGGCCGCTTCGCCGAGTTGTGCGAGCCGTACGAAGGCTTTCACGGTATGGTCTTCGCCGAGGAATCGACGGTGGCGCCGTTCGCCCTGCGCGCGCGGCGCGAAGGCCTGCGCGACTTCGGCGCGGTCATGAGCCCGCACAACGCCTTCGCCGTGCTGCAAGGCGTCGAGACGCTCAGCCTGCGCATGGACCGGCACGTGGCCAACACGCGCAAGGTGGTCGATTTCCTGCTGGCGCATCCGGCCGTGGAATCGGTCTCGTATCCCGAGCTGCCCTCGCACCCGGACTACGAACTGGCCAAGCGCCTGCTGCCCAAGGGCTGCGGCGCGGTGTTTTCTTTCACCTTGAAAGGCGATCGCGCGGCGGGACGGCGCTTCGTCGACAGCCTCAGGGTCTTCTCCCACCTGGCCAACGTCGGCGATGCCAAGTCGCTGGCCATCCATCCAGCATCGACCACGCACTTCCGCGTCCCGGCCGAGCAGCTGGCGGCATCGGGCATCGGCGAAGGCACGATGCGCCTGTCCGTCGGGCTGGAAGACAGCGATGACCTGATCGAAGACCTGGCGCGCGGCCTGAAGCTGTCGCAGAAGGGAGCGTGAGATGCTGCTGACCGTCCAAGGCGTCGATGCCTACTGCTACACCGGCGGCAAGCCGTTCAACCACGCGCTGCCGACCGTGGTCTTTATCCACGGCGCGCAGAACGACCACTCGGTATGGATCCTGCAGACGCGCTATTTCGCCCACCACGGCTACAGCGTGCTGGCGGTGGACTTGCCGGGCCACGGACGCAGCAAAGGCGCGGCCAAGGGCAGCGTGCCTGACCTGGCGGACTGGCTGCTGGTGCTGCTGGATGCGGCGGGCGTGCAGACGGCCGCGCTGTTCGGCCACAGCATGGGATCGCTGATCGCACTCGAAGCGTCGTTCAAGGCGCCGCAACGGGTCAGCCACCTGGCGATGATCGGCTCGACCTACCCGATGAAAGTCTCCGAAGCGCTGCTGGAAAGCGCGCGCACCGATGAGCAAAGCGCGATCGACATGGTCAACATCTGGTCGCACTCGACGATCGCGCAAATGCCATCGCGTCAGGGACCGGGCTTCAACCCGATGGGCGGCGCACGGCGGCTGATGCAGCGCATCGCGCAGATCAATCCCGATCAGGTCTTCCACACCGACTTCGCCGCCTGCAACGCCTACGCCAACGGCGAAGCGGCGGCGCAGGCGGTGCGCTGCCCCACCCTGTTCCTGTTCGGCGCGCGCGACATGATGACGCCTCCCAAATCCACCAAACTGCTGACCACCACCATCGCCCATGCCAAGGTGCTCACAATCGACAGCGGCCACGCGCTGATGACCGAGCAGCCGGACGCCGTGCTGGACGCGCTGTTCAGCTTTATGGGAACCTGAACCCGGCCAGCACGATGCCGCGATAGCGGCGGCGGTACAGCATGATGCCGAAGGCGGCGGTGATCACCCCCCCCGCCAGCGACAGCAGGTCGGTGCCGCCGTGCGTGGTGACGGCCGGCTGGCTCGATCGCATTGTCGACGCCTGGAATTTCTTGGCCACGTATTTGGCGCCGATCACCAGCTCCTCGGCGTTGATGCTGTTGACCAGATACAGGCCATAGCCGCCCGGATGCACCGTCATCTTGCCGTCGCGGTAGACGAAGGCGCGGCGCTCGTCGCCGATACGCACCGTGCCCACCACATGGCCGGCGCTGTTGACCGCCGTGGCGAAGCTATTGCCATAGCCGACCAGCGCGCCCAGGTCGACCATCCTTTTACCGTCATGCATGAACGCGTGCCAGCGCCGGTCCGTCGTCTCCGACGCCCCAACCACGATGCCGTTGTCGCTGATGGCGGTGGCGCTGCTGGAACGCCCGCCCAGCGTGCCCAGCTCCGTCATGCCGGCGCCGGGACGATAGATGAAGGCGCGGCGATAGCCGTCCGCCAGCGCCGCCGTGCCGACGATCACGCCGTCGCTGTTGATGCCGGCCGCGTAGCTGATGTTCCCGCCCAAGGTGCCGAGATCCACCAGCGGCCCCTCATGATTGGCGCCGCTGGTGACGAAGGCGCGGAAGTAGCCGTCGCTGGTGTCGGAATAGCCGACCACCTGGCCGTGGCGGTTGATGCCCATGCCGTAGCTGCTGGTGCCGCCCAGCGTGCCGAGATCGCGCATCGACAGGCCGGCCCTGGTGACGAATGCGCGCCAATTGCGGTTGCTGTCCATCGCCGAGCCGACCACGTCGCCGCCGGCGTTGATGCCCCTGGTGAAGCTGTCGCTGCCGCCCAGCGTGCCCAATTCGATCAGTCGCTTGTCCCACAACACGGCGCGCTGACGGCCGCTGTCTTCCTCGATGATGCCTGCGACCTGGCCCACCGCGTTGATATCGACCGCGATACTGGCCTCGTCGTGCTTCTCGCCGAGGCCGGGGGGATGCATCTGCTGCGCGGCCACCAGGCCGGCGTAACCCAACAAGACTGCCGCAATCGATGTTTTCAACATGACGTCCCCCTCTTGTTTTAAAAGCTTAACTATAAGGCATTCAAAAAAGGAAAGTCGGAAATTTTAGCGGCAGTCCAGCGGGCCGAAATGCTCGGCCAGGGTTTTGTCCAGGCCCGCCTCCACGGCGGTTTCCACTTCGCGCGCCAGCATTGCCGCGTCGCGCGCGGCCTGCAGGTCGCGCTCATCGTCGCCGACCGCGATCACGCCGGCGTTGACCGGCATGCCGGCGAAGACGAACAGACGATAAACGTCGGCCAGCTTCAATTTCTCCAGATTGGCCAGGATGACCCAGTGATCGCCGCCGTCGGCGACGCGCTTGCCCCACTGGACGCGCGGCGGCGCGGCCACCGGCACCCGCCCCACCCACCCCTCGGCCATCATGCGCTCCAGCAGATTGTCCATCTCGTCGAAACCCAGGCGGGTGCGCTCGCGGATAGCGCCGGAGCTCACCAGCGCGGTGTCGCCGCAGATGCACGCCACGTGCAGCACCTTGAGGATCGCCATCGCGTCGACGAACTCGCCGCCCGGCTGCGCCTCATGCCACCAGCGCTCGTACTTCACCACCGGCAGCGCCGCCACCAGCAGGGCGCCGATGAGCGTGATCATCCAGGATAAGTACACCCAAAGCAGGAACAGCGGCAAGGCCGCCAGCGCGCCGTAGATCCGCGAATAAGTCGGGAACTGCGTGATGAAAATCGCGAAGCCGCGCTTGGCCAGTTCGAAGGCCAGGCCGGCCACCAGGCCGCCCCAGGCCGCGTCGTGCCAGTCGACGTCGCGGTTCGGCACCGCGACGTACAGCAGCGTGAAGCCGGCCGTGGTCAGCGCCAGCGACACAACGGTATAAATCAAAGCCCCCAGCACCGGCACCTGGCCTACCAGTTCGCTGGTGGCCATGAAGAACTGGGACGACAGCGTCAGCGATACGCCGATCAGCAGCGGGCCTAGCGTGATGATGGCCCAATAAACCAGGATGCGCCGGGTCCAGCTGCGCACCTCGCGCACGCGCCAGATGCGGTTGAACACGCGTTCGATCAGGTTCATCATCGCGACCGAGGTGAAGATCAGCGCCACCGCGCCCACCGCCGACAGCCGCGTGGCCTTGGCGGCGAACATGGTCAGGTAATTGAGGATGGTGCTCGAAATCGTCTTCGGCATCACGCTCTGGACGAAATACGCCTCCAGCGAGCTGCGGAAGGTGTTAAACAGCGGGAAGGTGGTGAAAATGGCCAGCGCGATGGTCAGCAGCGGCACCAGCGCGAACACGGTGGTGAAGGTCAGGCTGCCGGCGACCTGCGGCAGGCTTTCTTCGCGCAAGCGGCGCTGGGCAAACAAAAACAGGTCCCGCACCTCGGGCCAGGACAGCGAACGCAGCGCCGCCAGGCCGCTGCGGAACGTGCGATGCAGGTAGATATAAAACGGACGGATATATTTTTCGTACATGGGCGATAATCGGATTACAAAAGTGGCTGCGATGCCACCCGCTAAAGCGCCCTATAATACCGCTGATGAACCCTCCCAATCTGATTATTCTCGTATTGTTTTACTCGCGTCATGGCGCCACCCGCAAATTGGCGGAGCTGATCGCCCAGGGCGTCGAGAGCGTGCCTGGCTGCGACGCGCGCCTGCGCACCGTGCCCGCCGTGTCCACCGTGGCCGAGGCGACCGAGCCGGACGTGCCGGCCGACGGCGCCCCGTACGTGGAACTGGACGACCTGGCCGAATGCGCCGGCCTGGCCGTGGGCTCGCCCACCCGCTTCGGCAACATGGCCTCGGCCATGAAGTATTTTTGGGACGGCACCGCCAGCCAGTGGCTGTCCGGCGCGCTGGCCGGCAAGCCGGCCTGCGTGTTCACCTCCACCGGCAGCCTGCACGGCGGCCAGGAATCGACGCTGCTGTCGATGATGATCCCGCTGTTCCACCACGGCCTGATGGTGCTCGGCCTGCCGTACACGAATCCGGAACTGATGACCACCTCCAGCGGCGGCACGCCGTATGGGGCCAGCCACTGGTCCGGCCTCGATGGCAAGAAGACCATCACGGAAGACGAAAAACGCCTGGCCATCGCGCTGGGCCGGCGCCTGGCTGAAACGGCCGTCAAGCTCCGCGCCGCACCTTAAACGGAGACGCATGATGCAAACCTCGATGCAGAAGTATTTTCACTGGGGCGCCATCGGCAGCCTGGTCACGCTGATTATCTGGTGCGTGCTGTGGGAGATGCTGCTGGCGCCGCTCAAGCCGGGCGGCTCATGGCTGGTGCTCAAGGCCGCGCCGCTGCTGCTGCCGCTGTACGGCGTGTGGAAGCGCGACATCTACACGCTGCAATGGACCTCGATGATGATCCTGCTGTACTTCACCGAAGGCGTGGTGCGCGGCTGGAGCGACAAGGGCAGCCTGTCCGCGTGGCTGGGCTGGGGCGAGGCGGCCATCGTCTGCGTCTACTTCGTCTGCGCCGTGATGTATCTGCGTCCGTACAAAAAAGCGGCGAAGAAGATGGCCAAGGAACTGCTCGACAAGGTCAAGGTCACCACCGTCAGATGATGGACTTCCTCGCACAATGCCGCGCCGTTGTCGGCGAGGCGTATGCCCTCGACGCGCCGGCCGACATGGCGCCCTTCCTCACCGATTGGCGCGGCCGTTTCACCGGCAAGGCCGCCGCCGTGCTGCGTCCCGGCTCGGTGGAACAAGTGGCGGCATTGGTGCGCGCCTGCGCCGAACACCGCGTGGCGCTGGTCCCGCAGGGCGGCAATACGGGCCTGGTGCTGGGCAGCGTGCCGGATGCCAGCGGCACGGCGGTCGTGCTGTCGCTGGCACGGCTGAACGCCATCCGCCACATCGATACGGTGAACCGCACGATGACGGTCGACGCGGGCTGCATCCTGCAACAGATACAGGAAGCGGCGGCGTCGCAAGGCTGCCTGTTCCCGCTGTCGTTGGCGGCCGAAGGCAGCTGCACCATCGGCGGCAACCTGTCCACCAACGCCGGCGGCACGGCGGTTCTCCGCTATGGCAACACGCGCGAGCTTTGTCTCGGCCTGGAAGTCGTCACGCCGCAGGGCGAGATCTGGAGCGGCCTACGCGGACTGCGCAAGGATAATACCGGCTACGATTTACGCGACCTGTTCATCGGCGCCGAAGGCACGCTGGGCGTCATCACCGGCGCGGTACTCAAGCTTTATCCGCAGCCCAAGGCCAGCATCACCGCGCTGGCGGCCGTGCCCTCGCCCGCCGCCGCGCAGCGGTTGCTGGTGCTGATGCAGGACCGCTGCGGCGCCAGCCTGACCGGCTTTGAGCTGATGTCGCAATTCTGCCTGGAACTGGTGGCGCGTGAATTCCCGCAGCTGCCAAAGCCGTTTGCCGCGCCGCATCCGCAGTACGTGCTGCTGGAGCTGTCGAGCAGCGAATCGGAGGAACACGCGGTCGGCCTGCTGGAGCGCTCCATCGGCGCGGCGCTGGAGCGCGGCATCATCGCCGACGCCGTGGTGGCGACGTCGGTGGCGCAATCGGCCGGCCTGTGGCGGCTGCGCGAACACATCCCGCTGGCGCAGGCCAGGGCCGGCAAAAACATCAAGCACGACATCTCGCTGCCGGTATCGCGCATCGCCGACTTCATCGCCGTCACCGGCCCTCAGTTGGAGGCGGCCTTCCCCGGTTGCCAGCTGGTGTGCTTCGGCCACCTCGGCGACGGCAACCTGCATTACAACGTCGCGCCGCCGGAAGGCATCTCCAACGAAGCCTTCCTCGTCAACCAGGACAAGGTGAACCGGGTGGTGCACGACAGCGTGGTCGCTTTCGGCGGCTCGATTTCGGCGGAACACGGCATCGGCGCATTGAAGCGCGACGAGCTTGCGCACTACAAATCGGCGGTGGAGCTCAACATGATGCGAGCCATCAAGGCGGCGCTGGACCCGCTGGGTATCATGAATCCCGGTAAAATCATTTGAGCGAGGCCGAGATGAAAACCGTTTCCGTTGTCGTGTTATGCGCCGCCGCGATGGCCGCGCAAGCCCAGACCGTCCACAAATGCACGCTGGACGGCAAGGTCAGTTACGGCGACCAGCCCTGCCCCGCCAGTGCCGGCGCCGCAGCGGTATTAAATGTGCCATCCGCACCGGCGGCCGATCCGGACGCCATCAAGGCGGTGCGCCAGCAAAAGAAGCAGGCCGACGCGCTGGAGAAGTCCCGCCTCAAGCGCCAGGAAAAGGATGACCGCGAGGACGCCAGGGCCGCGCAAGCGGCCGCCGTGCAGCGCAAGAAATGCGGCAAGCTGAAACTCAACAAGCAATGGGCTGATGAAGACGCGCGCAGCGCCACGGGCGCCGCCGTCGAAGCAGCCCGGCTCAAGGCCCGCCGCGCCGGCGAAGCGATGGCGCTGGAGTGCCCGCACTGATGGCCGTTCCAATTCCAGCCGCACCGGCCGCCTCGATGCGGCACCTGTCACGCTGGCTGCTGCTGGGCGAATGGCGCGCCCACCCAATTCGCGCATTGGTGGCGATCGCCGCCATCGCGGTCGGCATCTCCCTCGGCTTCGCCATCCACCTGATCAACGCGGCGGCCTTCAACGAATTCTCGTCGGCCATCAAGGGCCTGTCCGGCGTGGCCGACGTTCAGGTGCGCGGTACCGAACCGTTCTTCGACGAGGCTATCTATCCGATGCTGGCGCAGCGCGACGGCGTGGCGGTCGCCTCGCCGGTGCTGGAGTTCGACGCCTCCGTGCCCGGCCAGCGCAGCGCGCTCAAGATCATCGGCATCGACGTGTTCCGCGCCGGCTTCATCTCGCCGGACCTGATCGGCGTACCGGCCGGCGACGGCGTGACCGACACGCTGGCAGACGACGCGCTGTTCCTCTCGCCCGCCGCGCAGCAGTGGCTCAAGCCTTCGGGCACCGTCGCGCTGCAGGTCGGCACCCATTTGTTGCAACTGCGCGTGGCTGGATCGCTGCAGCGCGCCCGCGCCGGCCAGCGCCTCGGCGTGATGGACCTGGGCGCCGCGCAATGGCGCTTCGATAAACTGGGCAAGCTGTCGCGCATCGACATCAAGCTGCGCGACGGCGTCAATCGCGACGCCTTCAAGACGCAGCTGGAGCAGCAGCTGCAACGCAAATACCCTGGCCGCTTCCACGTCAACCAGCCCAACGACGAGGACCAGAACAGCAGCAACGAGGGCATGAGCCGCGCCTACCGCGTCAACCTGACCGTACTGGCGCTGGTCGCGCTGTTCACCGGCGCCTTCCTGGTGTTCTCGACGCAGGCGCTGTCGGTGATCCGCCGCCGCAGTCAGTTCGCGCTGCTGCGCGTGCTGGGCATGGACCGCCATCGCCTGCTGCGTCAGATCCTGATCGAAGGCCTGGCGCTCGGCATCGCCGGATCGGCCATCGGCATCGCCGCCGGCTACGGCATGGCCGCCGCCGCGCTGCACTTCATGGGCGCCGACCTGGGAGCAGGCTTCTTCTCCGGCGTGCGGCCGACGGTGCACTTCACGCCGGTCGCCGCCGCCGTCTACTTCGCGCTCGGCGTCGCCGTCGCGCTGCTGGGCTGCGCCGCGCCGGCGCTGGACGCTGCGCGCGCCAAGCCGGCCGTCGCGCTCAAATCCGGCACCGAGGAAGCGGCAATGTCGCGGCTAGCCAAGGCCTGGCCGTCGCTGTTGTGCATCGCGCTGGCCGCGCTGCTGTCGCAGGCGCCGCCGATATTCGAATTGCCGCTGTTCGGTTACCTGTCGATCGCGCTGCTGCTGATCGGCGCCATCGCGCTGATGCCGCGCCTGGCCGCCATCGTGTTCCGCTACGCGCACCGGCGCTGGAGCGCCGCCACCGCCGACAAGCCCGGCGCATCGCCGGTGCTGACGCTGACGCTAGCCCGCCTGGCCAACGCCTCCAGCCAGGCCGGCATCGCGCTGGGCGGCGTGCTGTCGAGCTTCAGCCTGATGGTGGCGATGGCGATCATGGTCACCAGCTTCCGCGTCTCGCTGGACGACTGGCTGCTGCGCATCCTGCCGGCGGATATCTACGTCAGCACCGCCAGCGGCGGCGCCACGGCAGGTCTGCGTCCGCAGGAGCAGGCCGCCATCGCCGCCCTCCCCGGCGTGGCCGCCGTCGACTTCCTGCGCACGCGCTCCGTCTCGCTGGCGCCGGCGCGGCCGCCGGTGGTGCTGATGGCGCGTAACGTCGATGCCGCCGATCCCGGCCGCACGCTCGCCATTGTCGGCGACACGCTGAAGCCGGCGCCGGGCGGCCCACCGCCGGTATGGGTGTCGGAAGCGATGGTCGACCTGTACGACATGAGCGTCGGCAAACGCATCGAACTACCGCTCAACGGAGCGCCGCATGCCTTCCAGGTGGCCGGAATATGGCGGGACTACGCACGTCCCACCGGCACCATCCAGATGCGCCTGAGCGACTACCGTGCCATCACCGGGGATAACGACGCCAGCGGCGTGGCGCTGACGCTCAAGCCGGGCGCAAACGCCGACGACACGCGACAGGCGCTCAAAAGCCTGTCCTTCGCGGCCGCGCTGGACGCCAGCGCGCCATCCGAGATCCGCGCCATGAGCATGAAGGTGTTCGACCGCAGCTTCGCCATCACCTACCTGCTGGAGGCGATCGCCATCGTCATCGGCCTGTTCGGCGTGGCGGCCACCTTTTCTGCGCAAACGCTGGCGCGCGCCAAGGAATTCGGCATGCTGCGCCACGTCGGCGTCACCCGCCGCCAGATCCTGTCGATACTGGCGATCGAAGGCGGCGCGCTGACTGGCCTTGGCATCGCCACCGGTTTCGCGCTGGGCTGGGTCATCAGCCTGATACTGGTTTTCGTCGTCAATCCGCAGTCCTTCCACTGGACCATGCAGCTGCACCTGCCTTGGCCGCTGCTCGCCACCGTCGCAGGCCTGCTGCTGGCCGCCGCCGCGCTGACGGCGCTGCTGGCCGGACGCCAGTCGCTGTCCGGCGGGCCGATACGCGCAGTCAGGGAGGACTGGTAATGTTCAAACGTTTGCTCGCCTGCGCCATGTTCGCGCTGCCCATGCTCACCGGGATGGCGCATGCGGCCGCGCCGGCATTCAAGCCGGTCACGCCGCTGCCGCCGGACGCCGCGCTGCAATTCCCTGCCGACTACGGCGCCCATCCGGACTACAAGATCGAATGGTGGTACGTCACGGGCTGGCTCAATACCGCCGACGGCAAGCCGCTGGGATTCCAGGTCACCTTCTTCCGCAGCGCGACGCAGCACGACCGCGCCAATCCGAGCCGGTTCGCGCCCAAGCAGCTCATCGTCGGCCACGCCGCGCTGTCCGACCCGGCCAACGGCAAGCTGCTGCACGACCAGCGCAACGCCCGCGAAGGCTTCGGCCTGTCCTACGCCAAGGTCGGCGACACCGACGTCAAGCTGGAGGACTGGCGCATGGTGCGCGCCGCCGACGGCAGCTACGCCATCCGCGTCGACGCCGCCAGCTTCTCCTTCGATATCAAGCTGACATCCTCGCAGCCCAAGCTGCTGCAGGGTGAGCGCGGCTACTCGCAAAAGGGACCGCAGCCCTCGCACAGCAGCTATTACTACAGCGAGCCGCAACTGGCCGCCAGCGGCAGCGTCACCCGCGCCGGCAAGGCCGCCGCCGTCAACGGGACCGCGTGGCTCGATCACGAGTGGTCCAGCCAGGCACTCGATCCAGAGGCTTCGGGCTGGGACTGGATCGGCGCCAATCTGGCTGACGGCGGCGCGCTGATGGCTTTCCAGATCCGCGACAGGTCAGGTGCTAAACTATGGGCCCACGCGACATGGCGCGACGCATCCGGTAGAATCACGCAGTATTCGCCGGACCAGGTCAGTTTCACGCCGCGGCGCCGGTGGCGTTCGCCGCGCACCAACGCCGAGTATCCGGTCGCGACCAGGCTCACCACCGGCGCCGCGGTGTGGGAGGTGGCGCCGCTGCAGGACGACCAGGAACTCGATTCGCGCCGCTCGACGGGCGCGGTGTATTGGGAAGGCGCGGTGACGCTGAGCCGGGACGGTAAGCCCGCCGGCCGCGCTTATTTGGAAATGACGGGTTATGTTCGACCGATGAAACTATAAAACACAATATTCAGCCACACCAACCGTCTACACAGCATACTTACCGAAACCGCAGCCACACAATGACCAACAGCACCACCGCCAGCATGCCGTCCAAAGCCGCACCGACCACCGCCCGCGAATTAAAGAAAGGCAGCCTCGCCACCCTGCGCGGCCTGACGCCCTTCCTGCTGCCCTACAAGCGCCAGTTCCTCATGGCCGGCATCGCGCTGATCGTCGCGGCCTGCGCCACGCTGGCCATTCCCGCCGCCTTCAAGCAGATGATCGACCTGGGCTTCGGCGGCTCCGGCGCCAAGAGCATCAAGCACGTCGACCTGGTGTTCCTGGCGCTGTTCGCCGTCGCCACCGTGCTGGCGCTGGCGACGGCCGCTCGCTTCTACACCGTCTCCTGGCTGGGCGAGCGCGTCACCGCCGACATCCGCAGCGCGGTCTACAAGCACGTCGTCACGCAAAGCCCGGAATTTTTCGAAACCACTCAAACCGGCGAAGTCCTGTCGCGCATCACCACCGACACCACCCTGATCCAGGCGGTGGTCGGCACCAGCATCTCGATGGCGCTGCGTAATGTGCTGCTGTTCCTAGGCGGCCTGGTGATGCTGTTCGTGACCAGCCCCAAGCTGTCGGCCATCATCATCGGCCTGCTCATCCTCACGGTGCTGCCGATCGTGATGTTCGGCCGCCGCGTGCGCAAGCTGTCGCGCGATTCGCAGGACCGCATCGCCGACGCCTCGGCCATGGCCGGCGAGATCCTCAACGCCATGCCGACGGTGCAGGCGTTCACGCACGAGCATATCGAGTCGTCGCGCTTCGGCGGCTCGGTCGAAGGCGCGTTCCAGACCGCGATGCGCCGCATCCGCGCCCGCGCGCTGCTGACCATGATCGCCATCGTGCTGGTGTTCGGCACCATCGTGTTCGTGCTATGGCTCGGCGCGCATGCGGTGCTCAGCGGCGAGATGACCGGCGGCGACCTGGGCCAGTTTATTTTGTACGCCTCCATCGTGGCCGGCGCCATCGGCGCGCTGTCCGAAGTGATGGGCGAGGCCCAGCGCGCAGCCGGCGCCACCGAGCGGCTGCTGGAACTGATGTCGGTCAAGTCGAACATCCAGTCGCCGGCGATGCCGCTGGCGCTGCCGCCGCGCGCCGCCAACGGCGCGGCTTTGAGCCTGCACGACGTCAGCTTCTCGTATCCGTCGCGCCCAGACACGGCGGCGCTGGGCCACCTGTCGCTGGAAATCAAGCCGGGTGAGACGGTGGCCGTGGTCGGCCCTTCCGGCGCCGGCAAGACCACGCTGTTCCAGCTGTTCCTGCGCTTCTACGATCCACAAAGCGGCAGCATCAAGCTCGATGGCGTCGACATCACGCAGCTCGACCTGCACACGCTGCGCGGCGCGATCGGCATCGTGCCGCAGGATACGGTGATCTTCTCGGCCGACGCGATGGAGAACATCCGCTACGGCCGCGCCGGCGCCACCGACGAGGAAGTGATCCAGGCCGCCAAGCTGGCCGCCGCCCACGAGTTCATCGAGCGCCTGCCGCAAGGCTATCAATCCTTCCTCGGCGAGCGCGGCGTGCGCCTGTCGGGCGGACAGCGCCAGCGCATCGCCATCGCGCGCGCGCTGCTGAAGAATCCACCGCTGCTGCTCTTGGACGAAGCCACCAGCGCATTGGACGCGGAATCGGAACGGCTGGTGCAAAAGGCGCTTGAGGCGGCGATGGTCGGCCGCACCACCGTCATCATCGCGCACCGCCTGGCGACGGTGCAGCGCGCCGACCGCATCATCGTCATGGAAGACGGCAAAATCGTCGAAACCGGCACCCACGCATCGCTGGTGGCGCTGGGCGGCATCTACGCCAACCTGGCGGCGCTGCAGTTCCACAACGTCCACGTCGAACACTGATCGGGGTATCATTCGTTCTTTCAGGAGAACGACTTGACCGACGCAGAACTGCGGCTCAGCTGCACAACCCACCTTCCGGGCCACCGCCAGCCCTCGCCCGCGCAGCTGTTCGCGGCGATGGGTGCGTGGTGCGAAGCCAACGGCGTGGCGCACGACACCTACGGCTGCGGCACGCTGATACAGGATTTCGAGCAGAAAGTCGCCAGGCTGCTGGGCTTCGAGGCGGCGCTGTTCTGCATCACCGGCACCATGACGCAAGCGACCGCGCTGCGCATCGCCTGCGCGGAGCGCGGCAGCAGGCTGGTGGCGCTGCATCCGACCTCGCACATCCTGCGCCATGAGCGCGGCAATCACCAGTTGTTCGATCATTTCCAGGCGCTGCAGATCGGCGACCAGCACCGGCCGTGGACCTTGGAAGACCTCAAAGGCATTCCAGACAAATTGGGTGCGGCCACGCTGGAACTGCCGATGCGCGAGATCGGCGGGCGCTGCCCAAGCTGGGAGCAACTGGCCGAGATCAAGGGCTACTGCCGCGAGCAGTCCATCCACCTGCACCTGGACGGCGCGCGCTTGTGGGAGACCGCCGCCGCGTATCAACGCTCCGCCGGCGAGATCGCGGCCGGTTTCGATTCGGTCTACGTCTCGCTGTACAAAGGCATAGGCGGTATGGGCGGCGCCATGCTGCTGGGTAGCGCGGCCTTCGTCGCCAAGGCGCAGGAATGGTTCCGCCGCCAGGGTGGCAATGTCTACCAGCGCACGCCCTACGTGGTCGCGGCGGCGATGCAGTTCGACGCGCGGCTAGCCGCGATGCCGGACTACTTCCGCCGGACGCAGTGGCTGTACGAGACCCTGCGCGATTACCCGCTGCTGACGCCCAATCCTGCCAAACCGCAGGCCAGCATGCTGCACCTGCATCTGCCGGTGAACCGTGAGCGCGCGCTGGAAATCCGCAATCAGATCGCCGGGCGCCATGGCGTGTGGCTGTTCAACGGCGCCAGCCACGCGGCGCTGGACGGCCGCAGCTCGGTGGAGCTGTACATCGGCGACAATCTGCTCAACATCCCGGACGACCGCTTGCGCGAAATCCTAGGCATCTGGTCGGCGGCGCTGGCCAATTAATTCGCACAAGCCGGTACAACCGGCTACACTGCGCCCCTTTTACGTTTTACGGCATACACCATGACTTTCCAAGCACTCGGCCTGATCGATCCACTCCAGCGCACCCTGGACACGCTAGGCTACAAGCAGCCCACGCCGGTCCAGAAGCAAGCGATTCCCGCCGTGCTGGCAGGCCGCGACGTGATGGCGGCCGCGCAGACCGGCACCGGCAAGACGGCCGGCTTCGCGCTGCCGATCCTGCAGCGCCTGACCATGGACGGCGTGACCGAGGCGAAGGCCGTGCGCTGCCTGGTGCTGGTGCCGACGCGCGAATTGGCCGAACAGGTTTACGAGAGCTTCCGCAGCTACGGCGGCAACCTGCCGCTGAAATCGGCCGTGGCCTACGGCGGCGTGCCGATCGAGCCGCAGATCACCAAGCTGCGCAAGGGTCTGGACGTGCTGGTGGCGACGCCGGGCCGTCTGATCGATCTGCTGGACCAGGGCGCGATCAGCTTTGCGATGCTGCAAACGCTGGTGCTCGACGAGGCTGACCGCATGCTGGACCTGGGTTTCGAGCGCGATCTGGATATTCTGCTGGCGGCCATGCCGAAGCAGCGTCAGACCTTGCTGTTCTCGGCCACGTTCTCGGACGAGATTCGCAAGCTGGCGGGCGGCATGTTGAAAGATCCGTTGTCGATCCAGGTCAGCGCCAGCAATACAGCCACCAAGACCGTTCGTCAGTGGCTGATCCCGACCGACAAGCGCCGCAAGCCGGAACTGCTGCTGCACCTGCTGAAAACGCTGGGCTGGGGCCAGGTGCTGGTGTTCGTCAAGACGCGCAAGGGCGTCGAGGCGCTGGTCAAGACTTTGCAGGAGCATGGCATCTCGGCTGATTCCATCCATGGCGACAAGACGCAGCCGGCGCGCCTGAAGGCGCTGGCGCGGTTCAAGAACGCCGAGGTGCAGCTGCTGGTTGCCACCGACGTCGCCGCGCGCGGGCTGGATATCGAGGCCTTGCCGCAGGTCGTGAACTTCGATTTGCCGACGGTGGCCGAGGACTACATCCACCGCATCGGCCGCACCGGCCGCGCGGGCATGGAGGGCGAGGCGGTGTCGCTGGTCTGCGCCGACGAAGTCGATATCCTGAAGGCCATCGAGACGCTGACGCGCCAGGTCATTGCGCGCCAGGAGGAGCCGGGCTTCGAGGCGGACCACCGCGTGCCGGAGACCGGGCCGAAAGGCGTCGCGGCAGCATTGGCCAAGAAGGCTGCGGCCGAAGCGCCGGCCAAGAAGAAGCGGCCGTTCACCGGTCCTGCCGGCGGCGGCAAAGCGCCAGGCCGCGCGGCTGCGAGCGAGTCGACGCGTCCCGCCAGTGGCGCCGTCGTCGCGCGCCCGGCCGGCGGCGATGCGTCGCTGGGCACCTGGGAGCCACCGGTCAAAACGGGCGGCGCGCGCCCTACTGGCGCTGGCGGTGGCAAATCCGGCGGCCGTATCTACGGCGGTGGCGGCAAGCCCGCCGTGCCGAAGGGCGCCGTCGTCGTCACCGGCGGGCGTGGCGCCAAGTCGCTGGCCCGCGCGGCAGGCAAGGTCACTGCGCAGCCAGGCGGTGGACGTAAGCCCAAAGCCGGCCCGCGATGACGCCTGTTAAAATAGTCCCTTTCCGGGCCACGCAGCCCGCGCCCTACGTTGGAGAATTGAATGCAGCAATACCTGGACCTGATCAAAACCATCATCGACACCGGCAGCTGGCAGGACAACCGCACCGGCATCCGCACGCTGAGCGTGCCGGGCGCGATGATGCGCTTCGACCTGGCCCAGGGTTTTCCTGCGGTTACGACCAAGAAGCTCGCGTTCAAATCCGTGGTCGGCGAATTGTGTGCATTCCTGCGCGCCTCCCGTAGCGCCGCGGACTTCCGCGCGCTGGGCTGCAAGGTCTGGGACCAGAACGCCAACGAAAACAAGCAGTGGCTGGAGAATCCGTACCGCCTCGGCGAGGATGACCTGGGACCAGTCTACGGCGTGCAATGGCGCCAATGGCCAGGCTTCAAGCTGATCGATGTCGATCAGCCGCACCAGATCGCCGACGCGCAAAAGAACGGCTTCCGCCTGATCTCGCAATTCGACGACGCCGGCGTGCCGAAAGTGCTGCTGCATAAATCGATCGACCAGCTGCGCGAGTGCCTGGACACGATCATGAACAACCCGAGCAGCCGCCGCATCCTGTTCCACGGCTGGAACCCGGCCGTGCTGGACGCGGTCGCCCTGCCCGCCTGCCATTTGCTGTACCAGTTCATCCCGAACCCGACGACGCGCGAGCTGTCGATGTGCCTCTATGTGCGATCGAATGACCTGGGTCTGGGCACGCCATTCAACCTGGCCGAAGGCGCCGCGCTGATGCACCTGGTCGGCCGCCTGACCGGCTACACGCCGCGCTGGTTCAGCTACTTCATCGGCGACGCGCACATCTACGAAAACCACATGGACATGGTGCAGGAACAGCTCAAGCGCGAACCGTTCCCCGCGCCGCAGTTCGTCATCTCCGACCGCGTGCCCTCATTCGCCGAAACCGGCAAATACCAGCCGGAGTGGCTGGAGCTGGTGGAACCATCCGACTTCTCGCTGGAAGGCTATCAGCACCATGCGCCAATAAGCGCGCCAATGGCTGTATAACTTCATCGAAGGCTATCAGCCAGACATGCGTCCTTGTGCCGCGAACGCACCCGATGCCGGTGTTTAGAGCTTCGCTGCCTTTCGATTAATAAATAGCATCCTGGTTTTTTCTTCGGTTCTATTAAGTGCCAGTTCGATCCGCTCAACAAAACGTGGATCATCATCCGGCAAAAAAGATAAATCATCACCGATCCGCCGGGCGCACCTGGTCGGCCGCCTGACTGGCTACACGCCGCGATGGTTCAGCTACTTCATCGGCGACGCGCACATCTACGAGAACCACATGGACATGGTGCAGGACAGCTCAAGCGCGAACCGTTCCCGGCACCGAAGCTGGAGGTCTCCGACCGCGCGCCGTCATTCGCCGAAACCAGAAAATACCAGCCGGAGTGGCTGGAACTGGTCGAACCATCCGAGTTCTCGCTGAAGGCTACCAGCACCACGCCCCCACCACCACCGCGATGGCAGTCTAGCAAACGACACTACACCGTCGGATCATCAAAGGCACAATGATGATGTCAGCATAAGCATTTAATCGGCGATCGATCAAACCGGGCAAGATTAGGATCCAGATCAACCAAACAGGACTCAAACGCATCGGCCCCATGATGGTCAATGAAATCGTATTCGTCACTAAAAATAGGCACTAACCAAAAAAATTCTATTCCTGTTATTTCCGCGAAGGATTGTGGGTCAAAATATACAGGTCGAGTTGTATAAATTCCTGAAAAATCGTGCCCACGCATAAGCACCCCCGACACATTAAAATATTCGCCGATTTTAATCTTATCGTGATTTTTTATAAAATGCAGTTGCAAGTAAGTAGCAACAAGGGCTTTCACATCGATCGGATGCTTTAATGAGTCTGGTTCATAAATTAACACAAACTCAAAAGGGTTTCCCGAAAAAAATTTACTTGCCCCGTTTGTTATAACGGCAACGGCTCCCACATACGGCCTGTCATTAAATTGCAATATATCTACATCATATTTTTCAATTTTAAATCTTTCGGCCGCATCGGGGTTTTTTCCCAGCCCGTAGCGCAATCCGGTAGAAATCCTATTTTTATCCAACATGGCTAATCCTTAGCTTTCTTTCGCTCATTACCAATTTTCGCGCCACCGGATGTATTGCAATTAACACATTCCACCTCCACGCGTTTTTGATATTTATTGATGACATCTTTTCGCGTGAATGGTACGTCATTCTCCGCTTTAAGTGCCCACTCATCTTGCTGTGCGATCTAAGGATCATCCTCAGGATGGCCGAGTTGATAGTCCCGTTTGCCATTAGCCTGCTGCTCCCCCGTGAGAGACTTAGCGCATTTCGTGCACGCCAATTGTCCATCAGCGTCGGTGGCCTAGGCAACCGCATCCTTCTCCGTAGACTTAATAAATTTAGGCTTCTTGCGTATCTCTGATCGACTGCGGCTTTGACGCTGCCCTGCTCATCAGGTCCCGCCGCCGCTTTGACTCCACTTGATTTACTTTTCTCGACCGTCAAGCTAACACCGGTGGGCGCATCGGCTTCTTTAGATACCGCTGGCGCAGCAGGGGCAGCGGAGTCAATTGCAGACGGCGTGGTCTCGACAAGGGATTTTCCGCTTCGAGCGACGCTGCTAATTTTAGCGACGCTGCGGGTGGCCAATCGCCCAATATCCACAACGGCACCGCCGGCTGGCACAAGCGCAGCGCTAATTTCTCCGCCTAAATAGCCGCGATCAAATGCCGCCCCAAATATTTGCCCAGACGCCTCCTGACTTGCAGCAGCCGCTTCGACAGACACCACATGAATATCAAACCGTTCCTTCATTTCCACAGGATGGGTGACCGCATACCCAATTGCCTTGCCCCTGTCCATCAGTAGTCGATCCGCCGCCAGCCTTGACTCCAGATCCAGCCCCCGATCGAGAATACCTTTACCGGTCGATACAGCAGCGCCGGAGACAACGCCAACAACAATACCCGTTCCGTACTTCACTTCTCAATAAGGGACTGATTGGCATAGCCATTCAAATCCACATAAACCGTCGGATTGCCATACGCGTACAGATAGTGGTGCAGCGACAGCGGCGTCTGCCAGTCGCCTTCGAACGGATCCTGGGTGATGAAGCGGCCGATGCTCGGGTCGTAGTAGCGCGCCTGGAAGTAGATCAGGCCGCTTTCCTTGTCCATCTGGTGGCCGGCGTAGCCGAATTTGTTGGCGCTCTGGCCCGTCGCCTGCTGCACATTGCCCCAGGCGTCGTAGATGGTCTCGCTCTTCAGCGCGCCGCTGCCGTCGGTGGTCGCGACGATGGAGCCGAGCGCGTCGTGGTGCAGCGCCTGGACGCCGTCGTCCTTGCTCCACATGCCCACCGGATGGCGGCCGTCGCTGTCGTAGCGCGCCACCACGCCGGCGCTGGTGCTGTCGAGGAAGGCGCTGCGGCCGTCCCACAGGGTGCGCGGCCGCACCGGCGGCGCGCCCGGCTGCAGCGGATCCATCGCCTCCTTCTCGACCCGCAGCCCGAGGTGGTCGGTGGTCGAGGTGCGCAGGAAAATACTCAACCCGGCAGCGTTAGTGATGGGCTTGGTAAGATAGCGGCCAAGGAGATACTTACCGCATGCAAACTACTCGACTCGACCTCGTCCCCGGCACGCTATGCGACGCCCGGATGTGGTCCCGCCTGACGCCGCTGCTGGGCGCCGGTTTTGAATTCAATTACGTTCCGCTGTACGAGGCGCAGGACCGGCCGCAGATGCAGCAGATAATGGCCGATCACACTGCGGCGCCGGCGAATATCGTCGCGTTTTCGTTGGGGGTGTATATGGCGCTGGAGTTTGTGCTGGCGCATCCGGAGCGCGTCAAGTCGCTGGTGCTGATCGCCGGTTCGGCGCAAGGCTTGAGCGAGAAGGAAAAGGAACTGCGGCTGCGCACCATACCGCTATTGGAGCGCACCGCGTATGCGGGCTTGTCGCGCATGCGGCTGCGCGAGATCCTGCATCCCACACATCATGAAGATCAAGACGCCATCGACTTGATCCAGCAAATGGCGCTGGACCTGGGCAAGGACGTGCTGATCACCCAGTTCCGCGCTTCGATGGACCGTCCCGACGTGATGGACCGCCTGCACGAAATAACCTGCCCGGTGCTGCTGGTCGGCGCCCGCGAAGACAAGCTGGTCGACCCTGACATCCTGCCCGAGATGCACCCGCGCTTCCCCGATGCGCGCCTGCGCCTGTACGAAGGCACCGGCCACATGATCCCGCTGGAAGTCCCGGAACTACTGGCCGCCGATCTGAAAGACTTCTTCGACGGCCAGTAAGATCAAGCCGCGTTGGCCAGCTCCAGCAAGTCGACACCTTTCAGACCGGCGAGATCCTGCGTCAGATTGCCGGCGAAGGCGGCGCGGCTAGGCTGGCCGTTCTTCAGCCACTGGCGCACCACACTGCGGATGTTCTCCAGCGTGCAGTTCAGCGCATCGGTACGGAAGCGCTGGCGCACCGTGTCGTCGACGCCGCGCTGATGCAGGCTCCAGGCGTGCAGCACCTGATCGTACGGTGCGTTCGGCTTGTCCATGCCCTTGATGACGCCGAGGATCGCCTCTTCCAGCTCCTCCTGCGAGAACTCCGTTTCCAGCATCTGGTCGATGGCGACGTCAAAGTCCGCATAGGTCTCTGCCAGACGCGGGTCGCGGTACGACGACATCACGAAGGTGCCGCTGCTGCCGGTGTAGCCCGCGCTGCCGCCATAGGCGCCGCCCTTTTCGCGCAAGGCCGTGTGCAGCAGCTGGTTGGTCATCAACTCGCCGGCGACCGCCAGCGCCGCTGCGCCTTCCTCGTGCAGCATCGGCGCGCGCCATGCGGCCACGCAGTGGTTGATCTGGCTGACCGCGTGCAGCGCGGCGCTTTCCAGCGCCACTTCGGTCTGTGCCGGCGCGAGCGCGCGCGCCACCGGCTGCGATGCCGGCAGCACCAGCAGGCGGCCCAGTTCCTTGCCGTCGTCGCCGGCGCCGGCCGACAGCACGGTCGGCGTGATGGCGGTGACGCGCTGATGGATTTCGCTCAGCTTCGCGGCGATGGCGGCGATGCCTTCCGGCGTCTTGCTTTGCTTGAGGATGTAGCCTTCGAACGGCAACGATGCCGTGCCGCCGGTCATGTCTTCAAAACGGCGCAGCTGCGACAGCGGCGCGGTTGCCGACAGCATGGCGTAGCGGTTGCCCGATTGCGCCAGGCCGTTCAGGCGGTCCTGCACATCGCTGTCGATCAGGAAGGCCATGCGTTCGTGTTCGTCGAAGCGGGTCTCGGTCAGCGTGCGCGAGATCAGTTCGGCGATGCCGGCATGCTCTTCGCGCAAACCGCTGGCGCCGAACCACAGCTCCAGCCGCAGCGCGCCATCCGGCTGCTGCGACGCGTCGACGCCGATGTTGAACGACGGCGCCATTCGCTGGCGCCACGCATCGGCATCCTCGTAGTCCATATCGCCCACGCCCAGTTCCGACGCCAGGTCGCTGTACAGATGCAGCCAGGGCCAGTCGGCGGCGTCGAAGCCGGAGACGTCATAGCCGACGCGCAGGTACGACAAACCATTGGAAGCGATGGTGAACGGCAGCACATTGCCTTCCGCCTCAGGCAGCGGCAGGCTCGGTCGCGCTTGCGGCGACAGTTCTGCCGGACGGATGCGCGGCAGCGTTTCGGAATTCGACGGCAGCTTTTGATGCGCGTCCAGCGCGGCGGTATCAGCTTCGATGCGGGCGCGTTCGTCGTCGCTCAGCGCGGCGGTGCGCGCGGCCAGTTGCGCTTCTTCGACGGCGTCGCGGGCGGTGAAGTATTCGGCGTCCGGCACCACGCTGGTGGTCAGGCGCGTCGGCGATTCGAGCAGGAAGCGTACCAGCCCCTTGAAGTATTCCGGATCCTGGATCGCAATCTCCAGCTTGGCCAGGTCGGCGTCGCTGTCGAGGGAATCGAACACGCTGCCGTCGCGCATGGCAACCGGCAGCGCGTGCAGCAGGCGTGACAGCGCGTTCGGCATGCGGCCGCTGGCGGTGTCGCGCTGGGTGTAGCGGATGTCGCGCAGCGCCGCTTGCAGCGCTTCGACCGGCACGCCGTCGACGGCCGCTTTTTCCAGCGCAGTCCACAGACGCACGCGCGCTTTTTCGATCTGCGGCTCGGTCAAGCCTTCCATGCCGATGTGGAAAATCAGCTGGCGCGGGCTGTTGTCATGGCCGTTCAGGCGCGACGGGCGGCCGTAGCCGGCCGATTCCATCGCCTTCATCAGCGGCGACGACGAGTCGCCCAGCAGGCCGGCCGACAGCAGGTAGGCGTTGTAATAGGCTTGCATGTCGGCCGATTCGCCCATCAACCATGTCAGCTGCAGGCCGTATTCGTCGGCCTTGGCTTTTTGCGAGGGGATGCGCACTTCGTTGACCTTCGGCGCGGTCCAGCCCTCGGCCAGTTCCGGCAGCATGCGCGGCGCGGCGCCGGTCAGCTTGGACAGCACTCGCTTGGCGATCTGCTCCTGCACTTCGGCTGCGCTGATGTCGCCGGCCGTCATGAACACCGCCTGCGATGGATGATAGTGACTGGCGTGGAATTCCTTGAGCATCGCATGCGTCAGCTCCGGGATCACCAGCGGATCGCCGCCGGATTCCACCTCGTAGGTGGTCCCTTGCAGCAGCGTGCTTTCGACGCCGCTGTACAACGCGCGGATCGGATCGTTGAAGGCGCCCTTCATTTCGTTGAAGACCACGCCCTGGTAGGTCAGCTTGCCGTCCTTGAGTTCATGGCGCCAGCCTTCCTGCAGGAAGTTGAGGTAGTCCAGGTTGGGGAAGAAGGTGGCGTCTAGGTAGACGTCCAGCAGGTTCAGGAAGTCCTTTTTATCGGTGCTGGCGAACGGGTAGACGGTGCGGTCGGCGTAGGTGAAGGCGTTCATGAAGGTCGCGGTGGAGCGGCGCATCATCGAGAAGAACGGATCGCGCACCGGATAGCGCTGCGAACCGCACAGGGCCAGGTGCTCCAGGATGTGGGCGCGGCCGTCGCTGACGTCGGGCACCGTCGGGAAGGCGACCAGGAACACCATTTCAGCCGAATCGCTGGCCAGGTGGATGTGGCGGGCGCCTGTTTGCGGCTCGATATATTCTTCGACGGTGGCCTGCAGTGAAGGAATCGCGCGGCTGCCGGTTTTGTTAAAAGTCGTCATAAACACTCAATATATAAGGGTACTAATCAAATGATACGGTAATCGGGCGTTTCAAGTGGGAATGATGAAAAAGAGGCCTTATAATGGCGCGCTCACGGAATGACACATTACACGGGCTAAACAGTATGAGCCAACTCACGATTATCGTCGCCACCGACGCCCAGCGCGGCATCGGCATCAACAATACCCTGCCGTGGAAGCTGCCGGAAGACCTGGCGCACTTCAAGCGCCTGACCACCGGCCACCCGATCATCATGGGCCGCAAGACCTTCGAGTCCATCGGCCGCCCGCTGCCGAACCGCCGCAACATCGTCATCACCCGCAACGCCGGCTGGCGCCACGACGGCGTGGAGGCGGTCGGCTCGGTCGAGGCGGCGGTGGCGCTGCTGGACGGCGCCCCCGGCTTCATCATCGGCGGCGCCGATATCTACCGACAGTTGCTGCCGCTGGCCGACCAGTTGATTATCACCGAAATCGACCGCACTTACGACTGTGACGCCTTCTTCCCGGCCATCGACGCCGCCGCGTGGCGCGAAACCGCGCGCGAGACGCACACCTCGGCAGCGGCGGGATTGCAGTACTCCTTCGTCACGCTGCGCCGTCAAGATTAAGCTTCAACCGTTTTAACTTATCAAGGATTTAACAACTATGTCAGGCGATGGTTTCCACGTACACGGACCGCACGATCACGCGGTCGAACACGCAGCCCACGGCGGCGATGGCTTCTCCAACAACATCGCGGTCATGACTGCGATCCTGGCCACCGTGGGCGCCGCCTTCGGCTACCTCGGCGGCGCAACGCAGAACGATGCGGCGCTGTTCAAGAACAACGCCTCCATCGACAAGACCCAGGCCGCCAACAGCTGGAACTACTACCAGGCCAAGTCCAGCAAGCAGAACCTCGCCGAGCTGGCCATGACGCTGCCGGGCGTGGACCCGAAGCGCTACGAGGCCGAAGTGGCGCGCTACAAGTCGGAAAAAGAAGACATCAAGAAGGAAGCCGAAAAGTGGGAGGAATCCTCCAAGGAGTGGAACCACAAGTCGGACGAGGCCATGCACCAGCACCACCAGTGGGCGCTGGCCACCACCGCCGAACAGATCGCCATCTCGCTGGCCGCCATCACCCTGCTGACCCGCAAGAAATGGATGATGGGCCTGGCCTACGGCGTGGCGGCGGTCGGCATCGCGCTGGGCGTGTTCGCCTGGCTGCACATCGACCCGATCGGCGCGCTGATGGGTGGTGGGCACTAAGCCTGGCAACATTGCATGATAGGCATGACGTGTAATACGGACGTCATGTCGGCCATGCATTCTGTTAGGATAATTTTTTTCCCGCAGCCCGGCTATTTCTGCGAGAATCCCGTTCTTATTTTTTGCGGCCATACCCGGTCGCGCCCTGTCCGCCCCTCACATCCTGCAGGGGCGGCTTGCTTTTTTGGAGACATGCATGAAATTTCGTTTCCCCATCGTCATCATCGACGAGGATTTCCGTTCTGAGAATACGTCCGGCCTGGGCATCCGCGCCCTGGCCGATGCGATGGAAAAAGAAGGCATGGAAGTGGTGGGCGTGACCAGCTACGGCGACCTGTCCCAGTTCGCCCAGCAGCAATCGCGCGCGTCGGCCTTCGTGCTGTCGATCGACGATGAGGAATTCGGCGCCGGCTCGGCCGAGGAAACCGATACCGCGCTCAAATCGCTGCGCGCCTTCGTCGAAGAAATCCGCTACAAGAACGCCGACATCCCGATCTACCTGTACGGCGAAACCCGCACCTCGCGCCATATCCCCAACGATATCCTGCGCGAGCTGCACGGCTTCATCCACATGTTCGAGGACACGCCGGAATTCGTCGCGCGCCACATCATCCGCGAAGCCAAGTCCTACCTGGATGGTCTGTCGCCGCCGTTCTTCCGCGCGCTGGTGCACTATGCCAACGACGGTTCCTACTCGTGGCACTGCCCCGGCCACTCGGGCGGCGTGGCCTTCCTGAAGTCGCCGATCGGTCAGATGTTCCACCAGTTCTTCGGCGAGAACATGCTGCGCGCCGACGTCTGCAACGCGGTCGAAGAGCTGGGCCAGCTGCTGGACCACACCGGCCCGGTCGCCGCGTCGGAACGCAACGCCGCGCGCATCTTCAACGCCGACCACTGCTACTTCGTCACCAACGGCACCTCGACCTCGAACAAGATGGTCTGGCACTCGACGGTGGCGCCGGGCGACATCGTCGTCGTCGACCGCAACTGCCACAAGTCGATCCTGCACTCGATCATCATGTGCGGCGCGATCCCGGTGTTCCTGATGCCGACCCGCAATCACCTGGGCATCATCGGACCGATTCCGCTGGAAGAGTTCACGATGGAAAGCATCATGCGCAAGATCGAGGCGAACCCGTTCGCCCGCGAAGCCAAGAACAAGAAGCCGCGCATCCTGACCATCACCCAGTCGACCTACGACGGCGTGGTCTACAACGTGGAAACGCTGCGCGAGATGCTCGACGGCCAGATCGACACGCTGCACTTCGACGAAGCGTGGCTGCCGCACGCCACCTTCCACGACTTCTACAAGGACATGCACGCGATCGGCAAGGACCGTCCGCGCGCCAAGGAGTCGATGATCTTCTCGACCCAGTCGACGCACAAGCTGCTCGCCGGCCTGTCGCAGGCCTCGCAGGTGCTGGTGCGCGAATCGGAGACCGTCAAGCTGGACCGCGACGCCTTCAATGAAGCCTACCTGATGCACACCTCGACCTCGCCGCAATACTCGATCATCGCTTCGTGCGACGTCGCGGCGGCGATGATGGAAGCGCCTGGCGGCACCGCGCTGGTGGAGGAATCGATCCTCGAAGCGCTGGACTTCCGCCGCGCGATGAAGAAGATCGACCAGGAATGGGGCAAGGACTGGTGGTTCCAGGTGTGGGGACCGGACAAGTTCTCCGACGAAGGCATCGGCTCGCGCGAAGACTGGATCATCAAGGCCGAGGACGACTGGCACGGCTTCGGCAACCTGGCGCCGAACTTCAACATGCTCGACCCGATCAAGGCGACCATCGTCAACCCGGGCCTGTCGCTGGACGGCCAGTTCGCCGAGAGCGGCATTCCGGCGTCGATCGTCACCAAGTATCTGGCCGAGCATGGCGTGATCATCGAGAAGTGCGGGCTGTACTCGTTCTTCATCATGTTCACCATCGGCATCACCAAGGGCCGCTGGAACACGCTGCTGACGGCGCTGCAACAGTTCAAGGACGACTACGACAAGAACCAGCCGATGTGGCGCATCCTGCCGGAATTCGCGGCTGCCAACCCGACCTACGAAAAAATGGGCCTGCGCGACCTGTGCCAGCAGATCCACGACTTCTACAAGGCCTACGACGTGGCGCGCCTGACCACCGAGATGTACCTGTCGGACATGATCCCGGCGATGAAGCCGTCGGACGCGTTCGCTAAGATGGCGCACCGCGAAATCGAACGCGTCGCCATCGACGAGCTGGAGGGCCGTATCACCTCGATCCTGCTGACGCCTTACCCACCAGGCATTCCGCTGCTGATCCCGGGCGAGCGCTTCAACAAGACCATCGTCGACTACCTGCGTTTCGCGCGCGACTTCAACGAGCGCTTCCCCGGATTCGAGACCGATGTGCACGGCCTGGTCAAGCGCGAGGTGGATGGCAAGCGCGGCTACTTTGTCGATTGCGTCAAGCAGTAAGTAGTTATAGAAAGCAACAATTACGGGCAGCTTCGGCTGCCTTTTTCGCATTCACACGTGAGAAATAGCTTAAATATTTAAATAAGAGTCACGATTAGTGCCAAAGGTTAATAATGCAAACGAATAAAGTTCTGACGCAGATCGCTTTTCTCAAATAAAACGTTGCCTCAATACGACGTTATAAAAAAGTAATATTCATATTATTATTGACAATTTCTCATAAAAATACTCTATCTTCTTCTAAAATCGGTTTAAAAAATTTATAAATGTTAACATTTCCAAATCGAAAAAGAAACAAATCTTCTGGTTGAGCCAAACTCTTCTACAATTTGCTTAATTAGTTTTCGCGGAGCAAGAAAATGAAATTAAGCAAATTCAAGCAAGCGGCGGGCATCGTTATGTTGGTAAGCCTTGGTGCTTGCGGCGGCTCAGATACAGCAGCCGAGAGCGCGAGGAAGGACACCATGTTGTCCTCGGTGGAGGTCAGTGACAATGCCGACGGTACCAACGCCAGCGCCAATGCCACCAGCACGGGTTCGCTGACGTCAACAGTCAAGCGCATGCTGATGGGCGGCACTGTCCTGAGCGCGCCAATCAGCACCCAAGATGCCTCGCGCTTCCTGTCTCATGCCAGCTTCGGTGCCACGGATCAGAGTATCGCCGCCGTAGCGGCAAGCGGCCAGGCTTCTTGGATAGAAGCCCAGTTCGCAGCGCCGCAGACCCTGCATCGCGATTACATGGTGCAATACAACGCCACGTTGAAGAATGGTGAAGTGATCAGCGCCATGGATTTCCAGGGATCGTTCTGGAAACAAGCCGTCACTGGCAACGATCAGCTACGCCAGCGGATGACCTACGCGCTGTCCCAGATCTTCGTGATCTCGACCGTTGATAGTAATCTCTATCATCATCCCCTGGGCGTCGCCGACTACTATGACAAGCTGGGCCAGTTCGCTTTCGGCAACTACCGCGACCTGCTGCAAATGGTTGCGCTGCATCCAATGATGGGGACGTACCTGAGCCATTTACGCAACCAGAAAGAAGGCGTTTATCGGGTTCCAGACGAGAATTTCGCCCGTGAAATCATGCAGTTGATGTCGATCGGTCTGTATCAGCTCAACCAGGATGGATCACAAAAATTGTCCGGCGGCAAACCCATCGAGACTTACACTCACGACGATATCGCCGGCCTGGCAAAAGTGTTCACTGGTTGGAGCTGGGCCGGGCCGGACCAAAGCATCAATCGTTTCTTTGGCGTCACAATCGATCCGGCGCGCGACTATACGCCGATGCAAATCTACCCCGACTATCACTCCAGCTCGACCAAGAGTTTTCTCGGCGTGAGCGTCAGCGGCAGCAACGCCACGAACGAGCTCAAGCTTGCGTTAGACACTTTGTTCAAACATCCGAACGTCGGTCCGTTCATCGGCCGCGAACTGATACAGCGCTTGGTCATGAGCAATCCAAGCCCGGCCTACATCAGCCGTGTCGCGGCGGCCTTCGCCGACAACGGCAGCGGTGTGCGCGGCGATATGAAAGCGGTGATCCGTGCGGTGCTGCTCGATCCTGAAGCCCTCGATGCCAGCACACAGAAGAAGTTGCGCGAGCCGGTGCTGCGCCTGGCCAACTGGATGCGTGCGTTCAAGGGCAAGTCCAATTCGGGATTCTTCCCGGCCTGGCCAACGGATGATCCATCTACCGGCCTGGGCCAGAGTGCGCTGCGCTCACCGTCGGTGTTCAACTTCTACCGGCCGAATTACACGCCGCCGAACTCGAGTCTGGAGGCAGCAGGTAAAGTGGCGCCGGAAATGCAGATCACCAGTGGACCGTCGACCGTCGGCTATCTGAACTTCATGCAGGACGCGATTCCTCTCGGCGTCGGCAAGGACTTCGACGTCAAGCCGGACTACACCACCGAACTGGCGCTGATACTGCAACCGGCCCAGTTGGTCGACCGCATTAACCTGCTGTTGCTGAACGGTTCGATGTCCAGCACACTGCGCAACGCGATCATCGCGGCCGTGAATTCCGTCGAGCAGCCTGTACCCAACTCATGGAATTCGTGGAACGTCGACACGGCAAAGAAGAACCGCGTCTACCTGGCCATCTATCTGGCCATGGCTTCGCCAGAATATCTCGTGCAACGATAAAGGATTCACATGAACCAAGCTAACCCATCCCGCCGCCGTTTTCTGGGCAACCTGCTCGCCATCGCCAGCGGCAGCGCCGTCCCCTTCACGCTGAATCTGGCGGCCATGGGCACGGCGGCAGCCGAAGGCGCCACCGACTACAAGGCACTAGTTTGCCTTTACCTCGGTGGCGGCAACGACCATTTCAACACCGTGCTGCCAACCGATCCGACTTCCTGGAACGAGTACGTGCGCATCCGCACTACCGCTGGCGCGGATTCGATCGCCTTGCCGTCCATCAGCGCTGGATATCGTCCGCTACTGCCCATTGCGCCGATCAATTCGCAGGGCCGGACCTTCGCCCTGCATCCCAGCCTGCAGCCGCTCAAGAGCCTGTTCGATGCCAACCGGGCCGCGGTGATCGCTAACGTAGGCACCCTGGTCCGGCCAATAACCAAGGCCCAATATCTGGCCGGTAGCGCTCCGGTGCCGCCGAAATTGTTTTCTCACAACGACCAGCAAGCCGTCTGGCAGTCGCTGCAAGCCGAGAACTCCCATGGCGTAGGCTGGGGCGGCAGGCTGGCCGACATCATGGCCAGCGCCAGCAGTAGCTCCACATTCAGCTGCATCTCTACCGCAGGCAACGCCTTATTCCTGAGCGGCCGCACATTGCAGCCGATTCAAGTCAATGGGACCGCGGTGCCAGCGATTCGCAACCTGAATACAAATCTGTTCGGCTCGACTCCTGGCAACAACTCATTCCGTAATATCATCGCCGGCGATTACAGCGACCTGTTTCAAAAGGAACACTCGAAGGTGGTGCGCAGCGCCATCGATAATCAGGCTGTGCTGAGCACCGCGATACTGCCGGCCGGCGCGAATGGCGTGCCGAATCCCGGCAATTACGTCAACCCGATGACCGGCATGGCTGAAGTCAATCCATTGGCGATACAGTTGCAAACCGTGGCGCGGTTGATCGGTGGCCGCTCCGCACTGGGCGCTAAGCGTCAAGTGTTTTACGTATCGCTCAACGGTTTCGACACGCATGACAATCAGCGCGCCGCCCAATGCATTCTGCTGGCCAAAGTGGCCCACGCCATGGCGTATTTCGACAACATCATGAGCAGCCTGCAGGGGGGCGACATGCGCCAACAGGTAACGCTATTCACCGCCTCGGATTTCGGCCGCACCTTCACCAGCAACGGCGACGGCACTGACCACGGCTGGGGTTCGCATCACTTCGTCATGGGCGGTGCGGTAAAAGGCCGCGACATCTATGGCACCATGCCTGTCACCGGGCTAGGCCATGATCTCGACATCGGCTCCGGCGCGCT